>MDSZ01064565.1_pt1 | contig 17201 bp, 14 predicted proteins | sample 811201 | NCBI WGS metagenome assembly MDSZ01 (sample SAMN05326647, study PRJNA326480) | marine metagenome | isolation source: seawater | place: Indian Ocean: North | collected 2010
CATGGTCGGAGTTCTGGTTGACTCCTGCGGCTGGGTATCTCTAGTTGATGCTGGATTAAATATCGATTATTCCCTAGAAGAAGTGATCGGAGAGGCTGAATTGAAGATCACCAGCAGAGTAAGGGAAGAGCTGGAATCGATTTCTTCGGAGAGAAGAGGATTGCTACTTTCACTTCTTTTCGATAGGGCTGAACTGATTGAAGTTGGTGATGAACATACTGATGATTCGCTAGTGACGGTCGCATCGGAGAAATCGTGGCCAGTGTTAACTGTGGATAGGGTCCTGAAGAGGAGATTGTCCGAGGCTGGTTGCTCGTACATCGAAGTCACCTCTGGGCCATCACTGAGGCTTGTCGAGACCTAAGGCAGAGTGAATAGCCTATCATCCCCATGCCCATCCATAAGGCCAATTCTGACGGCTGCATCAATCCATGCATGGGCGTAGTTTATTGCCCCGAAGGCGCTAACTAAATCTCCTTCTGATGCGAAGTGCTTTGCATCGGAAACATAGTCATCGCACATTCGGAGCATCTCTCTAAGCCTCTTTTCATCCTGTTCATTTGCCGGGCATGGTGTAGCCTTGGCCCTAGCTTCTGAAGTAAGAGAGAGATACCTCTCAATTTTCTCTATTGAAACTGTGTCCGACAATCAAACCCCACCATTTAGCAACTCTTTGGCCCGATCGCTGATCTTGAACAGCCTGCTCCTTCCTTCCTTTCTGGCGGAGAGGATTCCTGATTTGTGAAGAGAATTGTAAATCTGGGACAATCTTGGCCTGCCCACCTCCAATCTAGCCTGAATCTCTGCATCGGAAGGTGAAATCTCCCTTTCGAGAGCGATTGAGATGACTAGTCTTTCTGCATCACTTAGGCCCTGGAGATGGCTCTCATCAATCTTTGACTCGGAATCCCAAGTAGGAGCAGTAATTGTCAGATTCGTCCCGGATTCTATCCCTGGTGTTGGAGTTTCTCCGCCTTGGTCAATAGGTACAGGTGCAATTTCCTCTTCAAAGGGAAAATCCTGCTGTTCATTTTGTTCTGGCAGAGTTGCCTCCAGTTCTGGATCCACTGTCCAAAGTTCTCCCTCGGAGAAGAAGACCCTCTTGCCCTCGTTGGGTGTTTTTTCAGTTGAGGTTTTTTGTTGGAGATTTTCATCATCAGGTGACTGGGCATTGCTTTGTTTGGATTCGGCGCCCGGAACTACAGATGGACTCTCGACTGCTTCCTGGATTGGTGTTGAGTAATCTGGTCCGGATGGCATTGTATCGTTTGAAAACCGAGATCTGGAAACCAAGCCAGAGAATCCTCCCTTTCTCCTAATCCCAGGTGGTTCGAATCCTTCTTCGAAAAATATCTGATTTTTCTCATTTTCCGGCCAATCCGTTATTCTTGTTGGGCCCTTTTCTTCTTCTAGTTGCCTTTCTTTTGAGAAAATTTCGCCCTCCCCAGTATCTTCAACTGTTCTTTCCTCTTCGTCCCACATATCATCCGGTTCTTGGTCCCACTCTTCCTCTTCGTCCCACATATCATCCGGTTCTTGGTCCCACTCTTCCTCTTCTATAGGGCCTGTTTGTACGGTTTCTTTAACCTCAGAAAAACCATTAGAGGATTGATCGTAGGAATCTCCATCGTTGGAAGAGGCAGAAGGAGAAATTGTCTCAACTACTGATTCAGGGTGCTTTCCAATTGGATTCTCTGATTGATCAAGTATCATTTGCGAATTATCCCCGTTTGCTCTGTATTTGACTAATCCCTCCAGAGTTCCATTAGAGCCCAAACCTCTCTTTTCGTCTATCAGGGCACGAAGAATCTCCACTACTGAACGCGCGTTTCCGCCAGTCCTGGATGCTATTGCTTCCAGTAATTCCGTATTGATGGGCCATTTTTCCCTAGCCATCCTCCTTATCCTGAGATCGCACAATTCCTGAATCTGGGAGTTCGAAAGGGGTTCGATAAATGCAGGTTTGTCGAAAACTTCCCTAGTATTTTCATCCAGAGATGATAGTTGGGAATGACTCATAGCGACCACAACTAGGGCCTTCAGCCTTTGCAAAATTGGCAGAATCAGCGACAAGAAAGCAGAGATGTCAACTTCAGAAGGATAGTCAAATGCAATCAATGGCAGGGGGCCATTCTCAGAATCCAGTGTTTGCACTATTCTCTCCACCCTCTGATGCATAGAATTTGGGACTTCGTGGCCACAGAAAGTAGCTGAAATCTCATCCAATGCCCTGTGCAGGGGGTCCTCATTGTGCCAGTAATAACCCACGAAATGCTTGTTTGTTTGAGATGAAATTGCATTGATTATGGAAGTTCTTCCCGACCCCCTACCCCCTACCAGAAGTACCATCCGGGGAGACATCGAGTGCATGTGTTCTTTCCAAGTGATCAGGATCTCCTCACTTCCGACTATTTCGTGAGCACGACTCCTTTCGATTGGCCTAGTATCGAAAGGGTTGCCCCTAAGAGGTGGCACGTCAAGCATCGATAGTTCGCTTACCACCATGGTTGGCCAGCTGCATCTTGGATTCTTAATATTCACGCATACTGACGCTTTTCAGAAGGCGAATTAACGTATTTTTCAATAAATCCGAGAGGTCGAATTACTGAAATTATTGGCAGTGACATATTTTCCAGAATAGGGGGTTAACGCAATATTAACGCGTTAATGATGCGTTAATGATGCGTTAATGACTAAATTAACGCATTTTTCTAGACTTCGGGCTGATTGAAAAAGGTTAGAAGCCCGGCCACGCGTCTCGTGGAAGAGTGCAATGCCAATAGAGAACAGTCGTATCGGAGGCCTATACAAACTCTCAGTTTCGGAACGCAGAGAACTGCTAGCAGAGATGAGTGGGATGAGTCCGGAGCAAGTGAAGGCCTGGGCAGATTCAGGAGAACTAGATGAAGAGTCTGCAGACAGGATGATTGAAAACGTAGTCGGGACTTATTCCCTGCCAATAGGAGTCGCGACAAACTTTGTTATTGATGGATCCCACTATGCAATTCCATTTGTCCTAGAGGAACCTAGCGTGGTTGCCGCTGCTAGCAATATGGCGAAGAGATGCCTTGCCAAAGGGGGTTTCTCCTCGGATAATGACGACCCAGTGATGATTGGCCAGATACAGGTCGTAAACTGTGAAGACCCCGAGGGAGCCAAGGATTCGATAATCTCGAATAGAGATGATCTGGTATCCAGATGCAACGAGGTTGACCCCATACTAGTCAAGTTCGGTGGGGGTTGCAGAGACGTAACTGCGAGAGTGATTGAAACGGGGTCCGGGGTGATGGTGATAGTTCACATCCTGGTGGACTGCAGGGACGCAATGGGGGCCAATGCAGTGAACACGATGGCCGAGACCATTGCTCCAACAATAGAAAGCATCACAGGTGGAACTGTAATTCTCAGGATTATCAGCAATCTTGCAGTTCACAGGCTAGCTAGAGTGAGCGCAGTTTTCACCCCAGAGGAGATGTCCGACAAAGGAGATTCAAAACAGGGAAGTGAAGTGATAGACGGAGTGGTCCAGGCATATCACTTTGCAGAGGCGGACCCCTTCAGGGCTACTACTCACAACAAGGGGATAATGAACGCTATTTCCGCTGTTGCGATAGCTTGTGGGCAGGATTGGAGGGCCATTGAATCGGGTGCCCACAGCTACGCTTCGCACGAGAGGATATACGGCTCCCTGACCAAGTGGTCGAAGGACGATGATGGGAACTTAGTGGGATCCATTGAGCTGCCAATGGCCGTGGGCTTAGTTGGCGGGGCTGTGAGAGTCCATCCTGCAGCACAAGCGAATGTCGCACTCCTCGGGGTCGAAAGTGCAGATGAGCTTGCCAAAGTAATGGCTGCAGCGGGGCTGGCTCAGAATCTCGGAGCGCTAAGGGCGCTAGCAACAGTAGGGATACAGGCCGGCCACATGAAACTCCACGTCAGGAACATGGCAGTTACCGCGGGGGCCGAAGGGGAAGAGATCGACAGAGTAGCATCCATGCTTAGAGAAAGAGGAGGCAGGATTACGCAAGCCTCGGTTATGGCAGCCCTGGAAGAGCTCCGTTCACAGTAGACTCAGGCCAATCCTCGGTTCCTAGCGTCTTCTGCAGCGGCATCCGCCCTTCCAGCCTCTACGTCCACGTACCTCATCAATACCGTCCCAATAAGAATAATGATTGATACGGAGAAAATACCCATTCTGCTATCGAATGCCACGGTCATTATGCCATAGATCAATGGCCCTATTAGGGCAGCAACCTTGCCGAAGAATCCGAAGAATCCGAAGAATTCTGCGCTCCTTGTCTCGGGTACCATCTGCCCGAACATGCTCCTTGCCAGTCCCTGCGACCCGCCGAGAAGGGTTCCCATGGCGCATCCGAGGAGTAAGAACTGCAGGCCAACAGTAAGCCCTAGAGGCTCCCAGACATTGCTTCTCACGGTCTCGGGGATGAAGTCTAGAACCCCGTCACCTAGACTGGTTGGGTGGTCGACACCGACTTTTTGGGCCCAGATGGAGCCGCCCTCATTGATGCTGATCGAAAATCTAGTTTCCCCAAAGTCCTCTGCAATAGGGTGACTGAGAATGTCGATTCCCTCCATCTTGATTGAAATCGGATTTCCGTCGTCATCGAAACCGGCCCATTTGTAGATGGGCTCGTCATAATCCGCATCTAACTCCACTATTCCAAAGGGAAGCAATGCAGATTCGGCCCAAACTTGCTCGTCACCCCCGGCCTCAACCGCAATGGGAGTCCCTGCTAGGTTGGCATGAGGGGTGTAATACCATTCTCCGTCGGTTTTGTCTATCTGGACTTGGTAGTCAGAATGCTCGGAATACTCGAGCGGAGCGAATGACAGCGCTGCGAAGCACAGTACAACCCAACCCACTAGCGAGGCAGTCAAGGCCTTCTTTGTCCCCCACCTCTTGGCTAGTAAGGTGAATCCGATAGCGCTCGGCCATGCAACAAACTGTATGGCGACAATCGTTAGGATAAGATCTACAGTTGTGATTCCCAAAACCGTGCTACCGAAGACCCCTCCTAGAGCCGTGACCGTGTTAATGCCGTCTATGAAGAAGAAGTAGGCTAGCATGTAGATGAAGAGCGTCCTGAACTTGTCCACCTCCCCGATAGTCTTCCTGATCTCGTTGATGGCCAATCTTGCCGAGTCCATGAATCCGAGCGATTCCATTTCTTTCTCTATGGGTGGCTCGGGAACCCACTTGAAGGTGAAAAGCGCGAACCCGTACCACCAGATCCCAGATGAGGCCATGCAGAATGGGATAACCCAGTCCCCTTCCAGCGACATGACCATCCCCAGGTGAACCACAAGCAGGAGACCCCCTCCCAAGTACCCGTAAGCGAAGGCCAAGTTGGAAATCCTGTCCATTTCGTCATCCGTTCCCATATGTGGTAGAAGCGCGTTGTAGAACACTCCCGCGCCATTTAGGCCGATGTTCGCTAGAACGAAAAACACCATCAGCCAAATCCACTCTGAATTGTTAAACATCGGTGCCAAGGCAAGCATTACCGTAGCGCCGGCTCCCAGATATGTTAGATTCCTCAACCACCACATCTTGATCCTTCTACGATCTGCGATGACCCCAAGTGACGGGCTTACGATTGCAACAAGTAGGGCTGCAGCTGTGACTGAGAACGACCAGATGGCATCGCCAGTCATTTCGATAGAGCCGATAGTGGTCGTTAGCCCGTTAGCCTTCAGGAACAGATATGCGAACCATGCTGGGAGGATTGCAACTGTTACGCTAGTCTCGAATGCTGATTTGCCCCAATCGAAAAGGGCGTATCCTCTAACTGCTTGCGGGTCCGACGCTCGGTCCAATTCTACTGTTTCTGACATGTCACTCGTAACCGAGGGAGGAGCGACTCAGTATGAGTGTTGTTACGGACACCAGATATCTCAAACTAAACCAGTATGTTCAGCTAGGGGGAAATCCCGGCCCCCAGTATTCTTGGGCTGGGCATGACTCGGATAGGAAAGATGTCGAATTGGGATGCTCCAGAGGAGAACTCCTTGGAGGCGTTACGGCACGGTATGGAGTTCTCCGATGGAGTCGAATTCGACCTCAGGATGGATGGCGACGGCCGGTTCGTGATATACCACGACGAGTTCGTACCTGGAAAGGGGCCAATAAAGGGCAGGTGCATAGAGAACCTTACTTCAGGAGATTTGCGATCATTCGGTATAGCGACATTCGATGACCTGCTCTCAAACAAAATCTTCACCGATTCATGGCGATCCGGAGGAAAGACGGTTGACATCGAAATCAAGATACCGCATCCAATTACCAAGATTGACACTGACAGTCACATCGAAACCATGTTGGAACGGCTTCAGACTGAAATAGAAGACCTGGATCTTCCCAAGAGGTCGGTTATTGTATCCAGTTTCTCCCCACGAATTGGTCCGTCATCCAGAAACGCCGGAGTTTCCCTCCCCGTAACCAGGCTTACCCCTCACATCAGGGCTTGGGGAAGGTACTGGAGGGTCAAGAGGGCAGTAGCGATGCCCAACTTCGCTAGGACTTCTGTCCAAGGAATTGCGGATGGTCACAGAAGGGAGGGAATGGAATCAATCGGAATGGCCCTGGAATATCTGGTTGGGTGGACAAAATGGATTAATCCAAGATTCCCCGTGGGCCTTCATGGAAAGGGACTGGAAAGGCTCCATGCCGCTCGGAAGGGGATGGGCGCAATTGTCTGGCCTGCTCCTCTGAGGCATGAGGATGCGTTGATCAACGCAGGAGTTTCTCTTGTCTCCGACGATATGGACCCAACTGTAATTGAGAAGCCCGACGGGAGCATCCGATGGCCCCGACCGGCTAGCCAACCATTGGACAAGGAATGGAGGAGCAAGATCGATGGGGCCTCTCCAAAAGAGTGGGTTGACTTGATAGAGGAAGCCTCAGCTTCACTCCCCATGTGGGGTGAAATCGAAAAATCTCGGAGAGATGGAATCATAGAGGAGCAGTCCAAAAGGATGCTCTGGCCCGGAAGCACTGAAAGGTGGTTAAGACTCTCTGAGGAAGGTCTTCCATGGGGGAGTCCTAGGATTTTGGGCCATAGAGGAGCAGGGAAAACCCGTAGTTCGTAGTCACTCTAGCCTTCTATGAGGTTGGTCAATCGCAATGTACTTGGGCCTGTAGATTGGCACCCCCCTTCCATCTCTAGCCTCTCTTTCATCGAGAATCTGTGCACAAATTCCCGCCACTCTGGCCCATCCGAAGAAAGTGGTGTAGTAATGTGGCTTCCTGAATCCTATCGCATGGAGCAAGCTGCCGCTGGCCAAGTCTACATTGGGGTAGGGGTTCTTGATTTTCGGGTGCTCTTTCAGAATTGGTGGTACGACTTCCCTCAGGGACTTCACTACTCTGTAGAACTCGTCATCTGGGCAGACTTCAGAGCCTAATTCAATCAATAGTCTGGCTCTGGGGTCTTCAGCTCTGAGAACTCCATGTCCGAAACCGTAGATTGGTCTCTTCGCGGCTAATTCGGATCTCACGAACTTCTCAATCTCGCCGGCGTCGGAAGTCCCGATCCTTTGGACGAACTCCAGGCAGGCTTGGTTTGCCCTCCCATGGAGAGGTCCAGAAAGTGCATTCATTGCACTGGCCAGGGAAGCGTACACTGAGGCCTTGCCCGATGCTACAGCCTTTCCTGAAAAAGTCGAGAGGTTGCCCCCCCCATGATCCATGTGAAGTATGAAGAAGAACCGGAGTACCCTGTTCATTCTATCTGCCTCATCCCCATCAATTCCAAGCATGTGAACGAAGTTTTCAACGAGTCCCAGTTTGGTCTTTCTGGGCCTGAGATTCTCGGGATTGCCCCCTCTCAGAAGGAAGATCCGGGCCATCAGTTCTGGCATCCTTGCAATTAGATTCATTGAGTCGGCTCGAACATCTCCCGTGGTTTCTGCGGCCCCCATTGCCATTATACCGATGGAAAGCCAATCCATAGGATGGCCGCTACCAGGAGTTAGAGTCTCCAAAACCCTCAGTGCGCCCGTGGGGATCTCCTCCCCCCTGTGAGCAAGCTCCTTTCTGAAAGCCTTGGACTCCTGGGCATCTGGCAACCTCTTGTGCATCAGCAAGAAGATTACGTCTTCTTCCTCCAGATTCGCAAGATCGCCCACTGGGTAACCGACGTAGTGAACGCCCTCAATGGGGTCCACGTAAGAAGTCCGACAAGTCCCGACCGGGATCCCACGAAGACCCGTGTCCAAGTGCCCTTCGGAAATCGAGAAAATAGTTTCATCGCCAGTCATGCGTTTCCCTGCACGACTGGAATCGGTAGCCCTGTCATAACTCCTCCGACGGGGATTTCTGAATTCTAAGGGTCGTCGCTTCCATTTGACTCGATCTCAAAGATCCTGGATCTTAGTTCATCGGGAATAGGGGTTGATTTCCCAGAATTGTAGTCGAAAAGGACCCCCAAAACAGTTCCCTCACAGGCAATCTTTCCAGAATTCTTCTCGCTGAAAATCCTGTAACTCATCTCGAAAGAAGAGTTTCCCATGGCAGAAATCGTTGCCTTCACCGTCATTTTGTCTGGAAAATGCACAGGAGAAATGTAATTCGCCTTGAGGGAGGCCAATATAGGCCCAATTCCCTCTGATTCCATCTTTTCCATGATCCCACATTGATCGAAATAGATCATCCTAGCAGTCTCCATCCAAGTTAGGAAAACGGTATGGTTTACGTGATTCAGCGAATCCATGTCCCCCCATTGAACGGGAATCTCTGTTGATACAGGCCACCTACCAAGATTTTCGTCGACACCTTCCAAGACAATCCCTCAAATCAGTCCAATCTGGCGGCCGCATCTATCGAAAGACTCCAAGACTGAGTCAAGATCTTCACGACTCAGGCCTGCCGACATCTGAGTCCGAACCCGTGCCTTATCACGGGATACCATGGGGAAAACGATCGCCCCCACCATTACTCCCTCTGCTCGCATCAGGGAGGAGAGTTCCTGGGCCAAGTTGCTATCTCCGCACATTAGAGGGATTATCGGAGTCTCACTGACCCCGGTATCAAAGCCCATTGAATCTAGTTCTGACTTGAAGTATGAGGTATTTTCCCAGAGCCTAGAGACGTGCTCTGGTTCCGATATCAGGACATCTATCGCGGCCTTCTGAGCGGCTGCAACCCCCGGAGGCTGACTTCCGGAGAGTAGCCAGGAACGACTGTGATTCAAGGCGTGCGTCCTTACTTCATCGCTTCCTGCAAGAATCCCCCCCTGTACCCCCAAGGCCTTGGAAAATGAGCCGACTTCGAAAGTCACCCTCCCTTGTAGACCGAAGTGAGAGACTATCCCCCTCCCACCCCCAAGTACCCCCTCGCCATGGCAATCATCAACGAACGTCATAGCGCCGTAATCTTCGGCAAGGTCGGCAATCTCATCCAAAGGAGCTATGTCCCCGTCCATACTAAACACCCCATCGGTAATGATGAGTTTCCTCTCAGAATCCTCGTGTTCCTTCAGAACCGCCTCCAATGCATCCATGTCATTGTGTGGATACACCGCTCTCGAAGCCTTGGTGAGTCGGACACCGTCTATAATCGAGCCGTGGTTCAACTCATCCGAAATTATGACGTCCTGCGGTCCCCGAACAAGCGTGGGAATCAAGCCAACATTTGCGGTATAGCCCGCTGAGAAAATTAGGGACGCCTCTACTTCCTTGAACTTGGCACAGGTCCTCTCAGCCTCCAGATGTAGGTCCATCGTTCCCGCAATTGCACGGACAGAACCCGATCCAGCGCCATACTTCCTAGTCGCTTCAATCGACGCTTCTATGACACGTGGGTGGGTTGTCAGATTGAGATAATTATTCGCGGATAGCATTATCATTTCTCGGCCATCGATGACGCACTTTGGCTCATTGGCTGCTTCAAGCGTAGGAGGATTCCAATCCAATCCTTGTGATCTGAGCTCTTGGTACCTATCTCGCATCCAAGAGAGGTCTACTGGCATGGCCCTCAGAAGGTCAACCGGTTCATGGATTAATCGGAAGTACTAGGAGAGGCTTGATTGGCAAGATTCCATCCCCGTTCATGGCAACCGGGCAAGTGGAGGTCGTGATTCTCGGGATCTCACAGGACGGGGGGGTGCCACAGCCCGGTTGCAGATGCAATACGTGTGCATCTTCGATCGAGGAGCCATCTAGAAGGCTGCATCCTGTTTCTTGCGCGATTAGAGGAATTGATGGGAGCATCCACCTTATCGAAGCAACCAGGAGGTTGGATGAGCAACTTGCAATGGCTTCATCGGTCCTAGGCCTAGGGACTTCAATAATTCCCGAAACCTTGTGCTTGACTCATGCCCATCTGGGGCACATCGACGGACTTGGGCAATTCGGAAAGGAGTCCATGGGCCTCTCCGGAGTGCCTCTTTTCGCCAGTGATTCTGTAGTTAGTTTGCTGAGAGGCAGAGATTCCTTGGGCCCCTTTGACTCCAGAATTGTTCAGCCAGGGGTTCCTTTCTCGCCGTCCGAGGGATGTGGTTTCGAGTACACATTGGTACAAGTCCCTCATAGAGACGAGCATTCAGATACTCATGCAGTAATGGTAAGAGGGGGTGCCAAAAGGTTACTTTTTCTCCCGGATCATGATGACTGGGGGCAGACCCTAACCATGGCGGGGTCAAAAGGGATCAGGGAGTGGTTTTCATCTCTGGAAGTAGACGTAGTACTACTTGACGGGACTTTCTGGGACAGTGATGAGTTGGAAGGCAGGGACATGGCCGATGTTCCCCATCCCACAATTTGTGAATCGCTTAGCAGGCTCGGGGAGAGGAGAGAGGGCGATCCTAGGATTTTGTTCATTCACCTAAATCACACGAATCCCGTTCTGGACCCAAAATCAGAACAGCTACGTAGGGTGGTTTCAATGGGATGGGGTGTTGCCGAGCAGCGCTCTGTCATTGTGCTCTAGCCGGACACCGAATATTATGAGTCTCCTAGTCGGGCGTGGGCCATGCGCATTAGTGGGACCGTCAGCAGCGGGCTTGGCAGAGCCCATGTTTTCATGTCCCAGAAGCACTACCAGTCCCAGTTCAAGCTAGTCCTAGGAGTAGGAGCGTGGCCGGGGACCCTGAACGTCGACATGGAAGAGGGGAGCGAGGAGGGTTTCAGAAATCTCAGAATGATGGCTGGATTGGAAGAGGGAGAGGGCCTAGTCCGGGTGAAGCCACTCAGGATTGACGGTTTCGAGAGGGACGGCAGGTCCTTCGGAGGTGCTACTGCCTTCAGAGGTAGGATTAGCCTAGAAGGCGGGGGTTCGGAAGACTGCGCGGTCCTGATCCCGGACCTCACCAGACATACCAGCACCGCCGAGGTGATTTCTGGATCCTTCCTGAGGGAGTCCCTCCCCTGCTCAGATGGGGAAGTGGTGCATATCGACCTCACTCTATCCTAGATAGCCATTCCCTCTCCAACAATGAGCTCATCTCGTAACCTGCCATGGCCATCCACCTCCTGTAATCCCTGGGTTCAGGGGGACGTCCAGTGAAGTTCTGGCCTGGCGGGGGTTTGTCTGGCATCGGCATCTCGAAGTCGGGATGGGAGATGCTCCACAGGACGAGTCCGGAAGCTGGCGCCCTGCCCAGATCAACTCTTTCATGCGGCTCCTCGATTGCCGCCTTCAAATCTGGAATACCTATCCTTCCCGAGGCAATTCCCGAAATCGAGGAGGCTATCCTGCGAACCTGGTTCCAGATGAAAGACCTCGACCTTATTGAGAAGCCGATTGGACGGCCGTCCCCGGAAAACCAAGGGGAGCAGTCGTCTACGGTTCTAATCGGGTTGGTCCCCTCTTCGAGCCTTGATAGGTTTGTGAAGTCATGCTCGCCCTCGAAAAGAGGGCAAACCTGGGATATCAGATCGGGATCCGGATCGGATGGCCACTCCTCGATCGCCCCCAAGAGGTAAAGGTACCTCCTGAAAGAAGCGTTCCTGACACGGGACCCTGATGGTGAACGCCTCGCACGAATAGCCACCACGCCAACAGGGAGGTGGTCATTCAGGGTGTTGACTATTGATTCATGGCTGACCTTTTCTGAAACAGCCTTTGGCAGGTCTATCCGGGCCAGATTGACCCTAGCGCTAACGCCAGAATCTGTTCGGCTGGAAATCTCCAAGCAGCCATCCGACCACCAATTCAACCTCCTCAGCGCTTGACGAATAGAGCCCTCTACCGTCCTGACTTCGGGCTGAATCTGGGACCCGTGGAATGAATTACCATGGTAACCTATGGCGACCAAAAATCGGTCGCTTACCAAAATAACACCCTACTCGGTCTGGAGGTACTCCAGTGCTTCATCGGCGGATGCGAAGCCCATTCCGAGAAGTGCGAACTCCACCGCTACAGGAAGAAACTGCTTTGCAAATTCTTCACTCCTGTCGAAGTTCGTCTTGAAGTCGATGTTGTCGATGAGCATCTTGGCGGCTTGGTATAGGTCCTGAGTGACATCAACCTCATCGGAGGAGTCGCCCAATTCCTTCAACTTCTTGAGCTCCCTTATGGCCATAGGAATCCTATCGAATTCGATTAGCGCATTGGCATATGCAGCTTGGTATTCGGTACTTTCCGAATCTAAAGACGCTGCCTTCTTGAAGTAGGCTGCTACTTGTCCCTCGTTGATGCGGTCATTTCCCTTCTCGTCGAAGTTCCCGTTCTCCTGAATCTCAAATAGTGCTGATTCTGCCCAGCCATGGTACCCTGCAGGGTCCCCTGAGTTTTCCTTGATGTGTTGTTCGAAGATTTCCATCGCATCCATATACTCTCCACGAGTAATGGCCTGGGCTGCTAGTGTAATCGAATCGTCGTCTGGCATGTCACTCCCTCTAACTCACGTTGTGGCGATTGGTTATGAAAAATGCGGATTGTGGCTTTGCATATTACTGGTCTTCCGGAACCCCGATCGAGGGCACTCTGGCATCGATCAGCTCGTTTATCAATCGATAGACGTCCATCGGCTTCCTAATTCCATAAAGGCAATCGGCAGGATCCGAGGCCATCACGTTCCTCTCCCTTTGCTTGGAAATCATTCCGAAAAGAAGAGAGAAGATTTTCTTCACCCCTGTTGGGACTTCCTTGATCTCAGGCGCAGCAGCTACGCTGACTCCCATTGATTCCCTCTGGATGCCCATTCCAGATCCGGTCAGAATGTGAACGTTCCCGAAGCCAAAAATTCGTCCGAGAATTGTGGGGTCGGCCTTGACGTTCTCGATCTTCTGGAAGGCTATTCCATGGACACTTGTGTCAAAAAACAAGAAGCTCTTGCGTAGGTGGATCCTCTTGTCGGTAATGGCGTACTTGAATGACCTCTGGAATGCTAGACTTGCAAGCGTCATCAGTGCGAACGATGCTGCTCCCAGAGGGAGGAACCATGCATAATTCCATTCGGGAAGCGGGCTGGTGAACTCTGTGCCGATAAAGCCCCCAAGCCACTCCATTATGTCCATCAGCTTCCATATGCCCGGAACGAAAGTTACAGCAAGTAGGGCCGATGTTGTCCAGCCTCCCGACGTTGAGAAGTTGGCATAATGGTTGACCTTAGTCAGAAATAGCATCGCAATGATGAACCCCAAAACCCCAGTATAGTCCACGAACCAGACCAAGAGTGAGATTAGGAAGTTGGCCTGTCCCTCTCCCTCTGGGGCCTCGAGCCACTCGCCCCCGAAGAAAACCAGATGGATCAGCAGGACCATGAATGATAGGACGTACTTGTCGGCCATGGAGAAGAAGGATGGAGAGCTCCTCCAGATCGGAGTCTCCGAGTCAGTAATCTCCGGGAAGGCAGACCTAGTCGCGGATTCGTCTATTTTCGATTTGTATTTCTCAATATACTCTGTCACAGCAATCAAACCTCCGAGGGGGGACCCTTTCATGATGTTGATGGAGGAATCTAGTGCCTCATTTCACATGCAGATCTGCCCGTCCCCAATATCTAAACGGGCCAACGACTTGGTCGGAGCGGGCATCGCGCCGAAGCGAAAAATCGAATGGAGGGGGTTGAGCGGTGGACGAACAGAGGATCAATGCCAACAGATCCATTATCCGATTCGAGAACGGCAGATATTCCGGCGAGATCCGAATGGGGAAGCCCCACGGAAGGGGAAAAATGCACTACTGGACGGGCGGCAATTACGAAGGCGAGTTCGTCGACGGAAACAAGCACGGCCGAGGAACCATGCAACAAAAGAACGGCGAGAAGTACAGCGGCAGCTGGAGGAACGACCAGATCTCCGGGTTCGGTACGATGACCTACTCATCGGGGGAACAGTACGAGGGCAACTGGCTCAATGGCAAGAAGAAAGGCCAGGGGACATACATCTTCAATGACGGTGGGAGGTTCATGGGCACTTGGGAAGGCGATGAAGTGCTCCCCGGTGGAAAGTACTACTCCAAGGACGGAGATCGCTACGAGGGTGACATATCCAACATGCAGAGGCATGGCAATGGGATCTCCAACAACGCGGATGGGAGCACCTACGAGGGAGAATGGTCTGAGAACGAAATGAGCGGCGAAGGCAAAATGACCTACCACAACGGTGACCTCTACGAGGGCGGCTTCAAGTCCGGAAAGAGAGAGGGCGACGGGGTCCTGAAATTCAAGTCCGGAGGAGACTACACCGGCCCTTTCAAGGGCGGGGATTACCATGGAACAGGGATCCTGGTACAATCCGACGGGACGAGGTACGAGGGCGGCTTCAAGTCCGGAAAGATGAGCGGTAAGGGAGTATTCGAACACCCTGACGGTACAAGGTACGAGGGGGGTTTCTCGGACGGCGAACGAGACGGGAACGGCAAGCTGCAGATGAGCAACGGAGATTCATACCAGGGCGGCTTCCGCAAGGGGGTCATCAATGGCAACGGGAAGATGCACTACGAAGGCGGTGACTACTACATTGGGGGGTTCGTGAACGGCAGGAGGCAGGGTTTCGGGAAGCTGACCTACTCGGACGAGACGGAGTTCGAGGGGATGTTCTACCAAGGGGAGCCGACCGCCAAGGGAACCTACCTCTACAAAGACGGCAAGACGTACTCAGGGGAGGCACGGAAGGGAGTCTGGCACGGGCAGGGAGAGGTTGTCTGGCCTGACGGCAGGTCGTACCAAGGGGGCTTCCTGGAAGGAAAGATGAGCGGCCAGGGGAAGTTCACCTTCGCCAACGGCAGCACCTACGAGGGGGAGTTCCTAAATGACAAGAAGCACGGCTGGGGAGTCTACGATTACGAAGACGGGTCCCGGTACGAGGGCGAGTCAGTAGAAGGGAAGAGAGAGGGCATGGGAGTGTTCCACTACGCCGACGGGAGTCGCTACGAGGGCGAATTCAAGAACTACAAGAGGCATGGCTCTGGAGCCCTGTTCTACGGGAACGGGGACCGCTACGAGGGAGAGTACAGGCACGGAAAGAAGAACGGTCTCGGGATCATGTTCAGATCAAAGGGCGGCAAGAAATCGGGAGTCTTCTCAGATGGGGGGCTAGTCTCGCTGGAGGACGTGCCCGACATCTCGTCCGCCGAGATGGAGAGGAAGTGCGACAATCTATTCGACAAGGGCTCGGTAAAGTCGATCAAGTTCGGGAAGGAGTTCGACCACTTCATGTCCGAACTGGAGGATGCGATCGAGGCCTCGCAGGCCATCCCGACCAGGCTCGAGGGTCTGCGCGGTGTGCACGAATTCGCGAAGCAGCGGCTCGAGGAGCTGAAGGGCCCCGTGCAGGAAGAGGAGCCGGGCACGGAGCCCGATGAGGCGGTGGCGGATGAAGCCGACGACGGGGCCCAGCCACTGTCCAGGATCGAGAGGGAATACAAGATAATCCGGCACATGAAGGAGGACGGGGGGATGGCCGAGGTCTACCTTGCCAGGGACAACAAGACCGGCGAGAACGTCATCTGGAAGCAGGCGGCACCCGACAGGAAGACGACCCTCTCGTCTGTCAACGAGGCCATAGACAACGAGGCGGAGATGCTGCAGGCCATCACCCACCCGCGGGTCCCCAGGTTCGTAGACTCCGGGAAGCTGATCAACCGCCACGACGAGCTGGTGAGCGTACTCATCATGGAGTACATCGAGGGGACTAGCCTAAACCAGGAGATGAAGGTGATGAAGGGCTCTGGAATGTCTATGCAGTTCGATCGGGTCTCCACCATTCTGATCCAGCTATGCGAAGCCCTGGAGCACATGAGCGACATGGAGCCCCCGATATACCACAGGGACGTCAAGCCGCACAACGTTATGATGACCCCCCACGACGGCGCCGTGCTGATCGACTTCGGCCTCGCGAAGGGGGTAGCGGCGGGCCTGGGGACCTCGCTCTCAGGGGGCAACCACACGCCCGGCTGGGCGCCGCCCGAGAGGGAGAACGGGGTCACAGGGCCGACCACCGACGTCTACAGCCTGGGACAGCTGCTATGGAGCATGCTGACCAACCAGAGGGCCGGGATAATGGGCGAGGAGGAGAGGACCAGGGCGATTACCGAGCTGGGGCACCCCGAGTGGCTAGCACAGCTGGTCAACTCCTCAATAGTGCCCCACGCTCCCGACGAGAGGATCCAGTCCGTGGCCGAGTTCCGGATCAGGCTAGAGAACCAGGGCGAGATACCTTGAGCTCCAGGGTCGACCTATCTGGTGTATCGAACGCAGATGGAGCGTCCTCCAAAGGAAGGCGTGACATAGACGAGGACTTCATCGCCTGCGGACAATTCGAATGGGCCAGAGTAGGAGTCCTATGCGATGGCATGGGCGGCGGGGAGCTTGGAGAGAAGGCCTCTGAGAAGGTGGCACGCAGATTCATAGAAGGCGTGGGTGAAATGGATGCCATGGGCCAAGAGCTGCTTGGCGACGAGGAATCGAGGCGCGATCACTACCGGAGTCTGATAGAATCCTGTCACGAACTGGTTGTTACCCTTGCAGGTGGCCAGGGGATTTCCGGAACCACCCTGACCGCAGTAATCTTGATTTCGACTGCCAAAGCAGGAGTAGTGTGCGACATTGTAAACATAGGTGACTCGAGGTGCTACAGGGTCGAAGGAAGGCAAGGTCGTCTAATTACTGACGATCACTCCCTAACAGGGGACATGGTTAGAGCAGGTTACATTAAGATTCACGAGGTAGAGGAAACCTCAGGCAGGAACGTCCTCACTAGGAACATAGGGGACGAGGGGGGGTCACGAGCGGACG
>MDSZ01125630.1_pt1 | contig 17199 bp, 12 predicted proteins | sample 811201 | NCBI WGS metagenome assembly MDSZ01 (sample SAMN05326647, study PRJNA326480) | marine metagenome | isolation source: seawater | place: Indian Ocean: North | collected 2010
GTATCAATTCCACTGTACCTGGCTCCTTCTTCATTATTCCCCAATGCATAAAGGTAACGACCCCAAATGGTTTTGCGGAGAAAAACCGCGGTAGCTACTCCCAAAATCAACAAGAATAAAAAAGGGGTCGGAAGGTTGAATGATTCTCCAATAGGAATCTTGCCACTAAAGATGAAGTCCAGAGATTTGATTTGATCCAGATTTTCGTAGCCTTTGTCACCTTCAAGAGGAACTGGGCCTAATGATTGGTTATCGGTCAACCAACGGCCTAGACTCCGATATATCAAAAGTCCGCAAAGTGTTACCACAAAGGGCTGAATTTTTGCCTTGGTGATCAGAAGTCCGTGAATCAGACCAATAAAAAGGGACATCACTAGAGTAATTCCGATACAAGTCCACGGTTCCAACCCCTGAACCTTTAGAAGAAAAGCTAAAACCACCGCTACTAATCCGACTACCGACCCAAGGGAAAGATCAATTCCGCCCGTTATGATTACCATGGCAACCCCAATGCTCATTACTGCGTACAAACTCGACCACTTGATCAGGTTTTGAATATTATACGCATTCAAGAATTTCGGATTAATGATTGCAGTGATGATAAATATCACCACCAATAGGGCAAAAATCCCAACAACATTTTTTTTCATAATATTTGTTTTTTCAGGCTGCTTTGTCAGCACCGGTTGCTAAATTCATAATTGATTCTTCGGAGAGCTCCTCTTTGGACAACTCACCGGACAATCTACCCTCATGCATCACATAGGCCCGGTCCGCCATTCCCAGAACTTCTTCCATTTCACTTGAAACGAAAAGGATCGCCATTCCTTCTCCGGCCAATTTTTCCATCAAATGATAAATTTCTCTTTTTGCCCCGATATCAATTCCACGGGTTGGTTCATCCAGCATTAATAACTTTGGATTCATCGCTAACCATTTTCCCAAAACGATCTTTTGCTGATTTCCTCCGGAAAGAAATCTAGCAACTTGGTCGAGGCTGGGGGTTTTGATCTGCATCTTTTCAACTGCTTCTTGGGCAATCTTCTCTTCCGCTTTGAAGTCCAGCATCCCGGAAGACTTACGATCTCGGTTCAAACTGGGCAAAGAAGAATTTTCCCGAACGGACATAGGAAGAACCAGTCCATGAAGTTTCCTGTCCTCAGGAGCAAGAGCGAGACCCGATGATATTGCCTCCGCAGGTGATTTAGGTGAAAAGGTGCTTCCCTCCATTTCCATCACCCCTCCGAGTGCCGGAGTGATTCCAAAAATTGTTTGCAGAAGTTCCGTTCTTCCCGCTCCGACTAATCCGGCAATTCCGACAATCTCTCCCTCTTTAACCTCGATGGAGATGGAATGTTCCGGATAGGTTGGAGAAATAATTTCTTTGGTTCGTAAAACCAGTTTCCCCGGTTGATGCATTTTCCGGTCATAAAATTCATTTAGATCTCGGCCCACCATTAGACGGACCATTGCATCATGATTAATTTCCTCTCTTTCCAGATCACCTGCATTTTCTCCATCCCGGAAAACCGTTACTCGATCCGCCAATTCTTTCACCTCACCCAACCTATGTGAAATATAAATTACGCTGATTCCCTCTTCTCTGAGTCCTTTAACCACTTCGAACAAGGTCTCTGTCTCCTTTTGGGATAAGCTACTGGTGGGTTCGTCCATAATCAAAACTCTAGCATCAGAAGATAAGGCTTTGGCAATCTCCACCAGTTGTTGCTTACCAATGGGCAAAGTTCCGGTAATTGTGTCCACCGGAAGGTCGAGTCCGACTCGCTTGAGGTACTTTTCAGCTTCCCTCTGTAAATTTCCTTCTTGAATGAAACCTTTTGAATTTGGCTCTCGCCCTAAGTAGATATTTGCTGCCAAGTCCAAGTTGGATGCCAAATTCAATTCCTGATGAATCAGTGCTATTCCCCGGTTCATTGCTTCCCGCACATTTTGAAAGGAAACCAAATTTCCCTCGACAAAATATTCCCCTGAATCAGAGGGCTGAACCCCGGCAAGAATTTTCATCAAAGTACTTTTGCCCGCACCATTCTCACCTATCAGGGCAAGAACCTCTCCTCTTTTCAAATGCAGGGAAACACCCTTAAGAGCGTGTACTCCGGGGAAGCTCTTATGAAGATCACGAACTTCGAGGAAATTGGCTTCGTCGGCCATTATTTCGACTTACCTAAAGCGGCCATCTCCTTTTTCTTCGCCCAGAACTCATCGATATTTTCCTTGGTAACAGCGGCAAAGGATTTTTCCACGAATTTAGACTCTGGCATACGGCCTTCATAAATATCCTTCAACATCTTGATCGACTCATATCCATACTCCCAAGGCAACTGACTGATGGTCCCGTATGCATTACCATCTGAAATCGCCTGAAGAAGGGCGTCCTGTTCATCGAATCCGCAAATTTTAATCGATCCAACTTTGTCCGCTTCCTTGATCGCATCAATACAGGCAGGAGGATTATAAGCAAACAAACCAACCATACATTTCAAATCCTTATATTTGGTGATCGCGTCTTCTGCATTGCTCTTTGCTTTTGCCTTATCAAAATTATCAGTACGGGTATCCAGAATGACATATTTGGAACCTTCAGCACTCAAATTCTTGGAATCGACCGGATCGTACTTTACTTGATCCAATTCTTGAGCCGAACGATTCAATAACTCGTCAATCACTCCCTGTCTTCGCTGCCGAGCATTGAGTTGCTCCAGTCTTCCCACGAAGAGCATAACTTCTCCCCCATCGGGGATTGCATCCTTGACCAACTTACCCAGTGCTCTTCCTGCTTTGTAGTTGTTTGCACCAATATAAACTAAACGATTACTCATCGGAGCATCCGCATCCTGGGTAATCAATATGGTGTTTTCCGCAACTTCGTTTAAAAAAGGCGTTTGATTTTCAGCATCAATTGGACTGACAGCCACCCCGTCCACTCCGTTAGCCAAGAGCGTTTCCATCATTCTCTTTTGATCCACCACCCCTTTGGGAGGCATTAATACCTCACACTTTATTCCGAATTCTTTTTCGGCGATCCGCACTCCCGCAGCACAAAGATCCCAAAACGGATCGACTCCGTTTGTTACATACGCAAAGCGAGTCGAAGAATCGATCGTTTTGGTGGCGTTCTCATCTCCCACTTCTGGTTGCACCGAACAACTGGAAAAAACCAGGGTAAAAAGACCTAGTAGGCAGGCTATTTTTTGAATTGAATATTTCATATAATTTGAAGGATTTGATTTTAAAAGACTACCAGGGCGTACGTCCACCATTCACGCACAAAGTTTGACCGGTTATGAAAGACGCTTCATCCGAAGCGAAATATCTGACCGCATTTCCAACATCTTCCGGGACCCCCCATCGAGCAAGTGGAATAGTGGCAAGATAAGCATCCTTATCTTCTTGGGAATCATTCTGATGCCGGTCCGTCGGGATCCATCCGGGAGCTACCGTATTAACCGTAATGTTAAAGGGTGCCAATTCGGTCGCCATACTCCTGCTCCATCCAATTTGTCCACCTTTCGCAGCTACATAACCACTAAAATTGGGAATTGAGCTGTGAAATACCTCGCTGGTCACATTAATAATTCTTCCACCACCTCTGTTCTTCATTCCCGGCAAAACCGCCTGGGCAAGATGAAAAGGGCTCATCACAAAAAACTGGTACATTTTTAGATAAAAGTCCTCTTCATATTCTTCAATCGGTTTTTGAGGTTGGTCTGGAGTCGCATTGGGAACTACAATATCCAGGGATCCAAATTTTTCTTCCACCGACTCTACCATTGACCTGACTTGCTCCGGGTCGGAGGCATCGGCACGAACCATCATCGCGTGACAACCGCTTTGTTGAATTTCCTTTAAAGCATTTTCCGCCTTTTCCCGATGATTCAGATAATTCAATGCAACCTTTGCTCCGGCTTTGCCAAGGGCATGAGCAATTCCGAAACCCAGACCTTGTGTACTTCCTGTAATCAAGGCAACTTTTCCACTCAGGGAAAACTCATTTGTTGAAGCCATTAGATGTTTTGTTGATTGGGCTGGATTGAAAAGTTTATATTTCAATTCCATTTGATATATCAATTCTAATGCGATGCAAGAAACTTAAGTCCAAGAAAAATCAGCCGATTCGCAAGCTTGATTTCGGGATTGCACGAAGATTGAATAGGAGCTTGAGTAATTAATGTTTTGAAGATTTGTTTTTTACCCTCCCTCTTTCTGGTCATATGCCTTTGCGGCTTCTCCCGAATGAACGGAATGGAATCCATCAACCATGCGGATTTCAAGACTTCTCAAGTTTTGATTGTCGATAAAAACGGTCAATCTCAGATTTTCACAAAATCCTACAGTCAGGATTTGGGAAACCAGCGTTTTTTTTGGACAGGTAGAAACACCGATAAACAAGAACTTACCCTTTCATTTACCCGAGTCGGAAAGGAAATTTTCGGGTCTCTGAAAGAAATAATCGGTATTCCGGAAAAGTTTCGCTACCGGCAGGGAAGAATGACTTGGTTAAATCCCAATCCCACTCGTCATCTTCCCTGCGGAGGATGCATTTCAGGGCATGGAAGGGATCATTTTGACCCCCGACCGGGGAGAAGAAAAAAGAATTGGAGAAATGGTGACGGGAACTTGGTCGATTTAATGGTTGCCTATACCACTTCTGCGAAAAGCTCGGAGGGATTTAGTTCGGATAGTGAAGTGGAAGCTTATGTGCAAAATGCCATTTCTGAATCCAATCTTTGCTTTCTAAACAGTAAGGTGAATGCTGCCATTCGACTGGTTCATCTAATCGAAGTTGATTATACCGAGACCCAGGACCCGTCTACCGATTTGGATCGATCGACCAATCCGTCGGATGGCTATCTGGATCAACTGCATACCATTCGGGATCAATATGGTGCCGACCTGGTCACACTGCTGGTTTCCCAAGGGGACGGAACGCTGGGTGGAATCGCCAATTCCATGTCCTTTCCATCCCTTGATTTTGAAGATCGTGGATTTAATGTTGTGGTCATGGATCAGATTGGAGCTCCGAGTTACAGTTTGCTCCATGAAATTGGGCACAACATGGGCTGCACCCACAACCGGGAAGATGCAATGAATCGGGGCATTCCTGATACGGACCCTTCCAATAATTCAATTTTTAAGGCATTTAACTACGGTAAGAGATGGATCGTTGATGGTCAGGGTTATCGAACGATAATGGCGTATGACACCGAGGACACCTCCACTTACAACAACCGAATTCCATATTTCTCCAATCCATTGATTCAATACCAGGGAGTGACCACGGGGAATTTAAATTCCGAAGATAACGCTCAGGTTCTAAGCGTCACCACTCCCTATGTGGCCAATTTCCGTAAATCACTCGTTCAGGGAATCATTCCATCGATTCATGCATTGAACATTCCGGAGGGAAATACGAGTTCTCTAACCATTCGTTTGGCCTCTCAGCCTTCATCCAACATATCAATTTCGGTATCCTTAGACTCAAGCGGAGATGGTGACTTTTCTCTTCCAAATTCCGAACCGCTCTCCTTCTCTTCTGAGAATTGGAATCTTCCGCAAACCCTACAAGTCAGCTCCGGGTCAGATTCGGATAGTGATTCGGGAACCGGAGTGCTTTATCTATCCTCAAGCGGAATCCCAACAGCAAGTGTTCAACTGAATGAGATTGATACCGGTACTGATACCCCAAGTCATCGTTTAGTCTCCGGCATCATCCAAAACTCCCTGGGTATTGGAATTTCCAATGTAAGCTTAAGTCTTTCCTCCACTTCCCAGACTATCCAAACCGATGAAAACGGAAGTTTTTCCACCACCGTTTCCTCTGACTGGACCGGTTCGATTACTCCAAGCAAATCCGCACATCAATTCACTCCAGAATCTATCAGTATCGAATCTGGCGAAGCGAATACGCTCGGTCTCTCCTTTATTGGCAACCGAAGTGAGATTATTTATGTTGATTCCTCCGCTTCGGGTACGGGGGATGGGTCCAACTGGACAAATGCCTACACGGATCTATCGAAAGCCTTGGATTCGACCCATCCATTCTCTGAGGTTTGGGTCGCTCAGGGAACCTATAAACCCGGGGTTTTTCGCAGCGATTTTTTCCTTCTACCTCCCGATGTTTCAGTTTATGGAGGATTTTTGGGTTCCGAGCAAAATCGTAACGAAAGAGACTCATCTTCCAATCCAACGATTCTATCCGGTAACATAGGTGATATCAACGACGGTTCAGATAACAGCTTTCATGTTGTTGTACCCTCAGATGCTTCTCTGCTGGACGGGTTCTTCGTTCAAGATGGAAACGCCACTGAAAATTATTCCGATTCCAGGGGTAAAGGAGCCGGCCTCTATGCCAGTGGAGTGAGTTTCACAGTTCAAAACTGCACTTTTCAGGGGAACCGGGCCAGACAGTCTGGCGGAGCGGTTTACCTAATGGATTCCAATGCGACTTTTTCAAATTGTTCCTTCTCCAACAATCTTGGAATGGGACTGGGAGACGGATTCGGATATGCCGGAGCTATCTATTCGAATAATTCCATCTTCTCTCTAACATCCTGTTCCTTTGACGCCAATAAGGCGGATTTGGACGGTGGAGCGATTTTTGCGGAATATTCCGAAATCAATGCAACTTTATCCGTCTTTTCGAATAATCAAAATGCCCATAACAATGGCGGGGGGGCTTGGGCACTAAAATTTTGTACCCTTCAGGAAAGCAATGGTACCTACTCCAATCAGTACACCGCATCGGGTGGTGGAGCGATCGACGCGGCGGACTCCAACTTGACCGTTACCAACTCCGTCTTCAGTTCCAATCAAGCGGATTACTTTGGTGGTGCGATCAAAATGGTGGACTGTAACGGTACCATTAAAGGTTCTTCCTTCAATGGGAATTCCGCTGATTCAAACGGAGGGGCCGTTTATCTCGACTCAACCCCTATCTTGCTGGAAAACAATGCTTTCACTAATAACCAGTCAACCTACTCCGGAGGTGGGGTTTATGCCAAGGATGCCAACTTTACTCTGGTCGGAAACACCTATGAAGAAAACTCCGCTCAAACCACGGGTGGGGCCGTTTCAGTGGACGATTCGATTTGGAATGAGAGTTCCGGAATCTATTTGTCCAACACTGGAGTATACGACGGGGGTGGACTGCATTTGGAAAACTCATCCGGTCAACTTTCGGATTGCAACTTTACCTCCAATTCCAACACCACCTATAATGGAGGAGGTGCCCTTTCTATCGACAGTTCATCCCCTTCAATCAGTGGTTGTAATTTTAACCAAAACTTCTCCGTTTCTCGATATGGCGGAGCGATTTACATGAATTCAGCTTCCACTCCTTCAATTGATAACTGTACCTTTACCGAAAATTATGCCACTGGATCTGGCAGTTATGGAGGGGCAATTTATTTTTGGGGCAACACAAATGTTCAAGTATCGAATTCTCTTTTCCTTAAGAATTTTTCCACTGACGGAGGTGCTTTCACTTCCATGGGAGCCACCAATCTTTCTTTTCTTCAGTGTCGATTTATTGGAAATGAAGCCAACACCACTTCTTCCTCCGAAGGCGGGGTTGGTTTGTTGGCCAGCGGAGCCGACCAGACGAAATTCATTAACTGCTTGTTATCCGATAATCATGCAAATTATCGGAACGGAGTGGTAAAACCACTCGGAAATACCAGATTCGTAAACTGCACCGTCGTTCGGAATTCAGCTGTCGAACATGGTGGAATAAGTATTCTCTTTAGCGACCAATCTATAGAATTTGAGAATTGTATCCTCTGGCAAAACTCTGCGGATTCCACTGGCGACGATCTTTTTAACTATGAGGGCACTGCATCCACCAATTATTGCATTGTTGATCCCTTGAAATCCAGTGGTACCATTTCCGGCAGCGAAAACAACAATTCCGATCCGCTATTCAACAACAGTAATGGAGCGGATGGAATTTCCGGTAGTGCAGATGATGACTTTAGCCTGCAAGCGGCTTCGCCAGCGATCGATCAGGCCAATCCGGACGCATTGAATTATTCAACCACCGATATTTCTGGAAAAAGTAGATACGGTTCGGGTCCAGATATTGGGGCATATGAATACCGGATTAATTCCGCACCGATCATTTCTGAGGGAGCCAGCCTTTCCCTATCGGTTGATGAAGACGAAACTTTATCCCATACTCTATCAGCGAGCGATACGGATGCAGACAACTTGACCTGGTCCATTTCATCAAACGCTGAAAATGGAACCGCTTCGATTGATGCCCAATCCGGTGCCCTCTCCTATCAACCGGATTCAAACTGGTATGGTACGGACTCTTTCTCCGTTTCCGTAACTGACGGTATCATTAGTTCATCGATAGACATTTCAGTAACGGTTTCTTCCGTAGATGATCTCCCCGTGTTAGACTCTCCTATGTCCGATCAATCCATGAATGAAGACCAGAGCAACTTGAGTCTCGATCTATCCGGCGTTTTCAATGATGTCGATACCATCGACAGTTTTGCATATTCGGTTACATCCTCCAACGCTTCTCTGGTTACAGTCTCCGTATCAGGTACTGACCTTATCTTGTCCCTGCTCTCCAATCAATTCGGCAACGCAACGATTTCCATACAAGCAACCTCGGGAAATCAAAGTATTTCCGACTCCTTCAACTTGGTGGTTCAGGCAGTCAATGATGCACCAGCCTTGAGCGACTTACCCACGGACGGAAGGATCGAGATTCCTGAGTCTTCCACTTATCTGTACGACTTCAACGCCACCGACGAGGACGGGGACAACCTTTCCTTTTCGATCTCCGGTACCGACGCTTCCTATTTGGAAATCAATTCCACTTCTGGCACTCTCCGATTTCAGGAAGAGCCCGATTTTGAGAACCCCTGGGATGCCGATCAGAACAACACCTATGAAATAGAAATCCTTGTTAGCGATTCCGAGGCGAGTTCCCAAACTTTCTCCCTAACGATTATCGTCTCCGATCTGGATGAAAACGCGTGGACCACTGTCGAGGATCTTGGAAACCACTGGAAATCCGCCTCTTGGTTTGGCACCTACTTCGATACCTCCGGTAATTGGATTTTTCATCTGGAACACGGTTGGCTTTATCGAAGCGGGAATTCGATGAGCTCAACCTGGTTCTTCGACACTAACTTGAATTGGATTTGGACGAATTCCGAATTGTACCCCTACTTCTACCGCTCCGAAACCAATGACTGGATATTTTATCAGTCCGATGATTTAGAAAGTCGTCTTTTCTACGACTATCTTTCCGAGAGTTGGATCACCCTCTCAAAGAATTAAATCCAGGATTTAGGGAAATGATTTTGGCCCGTCTTCTTGCCTGCCCCGTCCTTTTTTTTCTGGGCCTCAATTTTATCCCCTCTGTCTTCGGAAAGCCGAAACTAACCCTTCTAATTGCGGAGAGAGAATATCAAACCGAAACGACTTTACCGGGATTTGCGGATCAGTTTCTTTCCAAAGATTTCATTATTGAGTATTCAACCGCCCCAAAGGAGGGGACGGACAGACACCATCTTCTAAATCCTCAAGCGATAGAACGGGCGGAACTCCTTTTCATAAGCGTTAGAAGAAGGGCTTTTTCGAACTCGACAATGGATTCGATTCGCCGACACCTTTCCTCAGGAAAACCCGTCATCGGGATTCGAACTGCATCCCATGCATTTGAACTGCGTAAAGAGTCTCCCCTCAAGGGCCACCAGCAATGGCCGGAATGGGATCAGTCAGTGATCGGAGGAAATTATCAGGGACATTATGGAAAAGGGAAAGTTTGTCTGGTAAATAATCTATCGAGTTCTTCAAATCATCCGATCTTAAAAAAGGTCAACCTGCCAATCCGCACTCCAGCCTCCCTTTATCGAAATTCTCCCCTGCCAAAAGCTTCCACCCCGGTTTTAATTGGAACCATACCAAATCATTCCCCCGAACCGGTTGCCTGGACTCATATCACCCCTGCCGGTTCCAGAATATTCTATACTTCATTGGGTCATCCTCAGGATTTTGAGAATCCGAATTTCAATCAATTGCTACGCAATGCAATCAACTGGTGCCTGGAAAGGAATTGATCGAGTGCTATCCAGCATACGGGAACGCTTCCACTCCAGAAACTCCCAATCCATCCACCACCCATACCTTACCCGCATTCTCCTCCACCAGAGTCTTATGTACCCCGGTGGTCACGAATAACCGATCCAAATTTGATCCGCCAAATGCACACGCTGTGGTTTCCACGCAGGGGAGTTCCACCTTTCGCAGAAGTTCTCCACTTTCCGGATTAATTCGTATCACCATTCCTCCGTGGCACATTGCAACCCAAAGCATACCTTCGTTATCGATCGTCATGCCATCCGGGGATCCCTCTAAATTTTCCCGGCCGGTATGAAAAATAGATTTCGGTTCACCAATTTCTCCGGATTCGGATTGAAAGGGATAAGCCAAAACTTCCTGGGTCGGGGTATCAATGTAATACATCAGGGTGGCATCCGCATTCCAACAGATTCCATTTGAATTGGTTACCCGATTCACTTTCAAACTAAGATTTCCTAACTTATCCAGCATATAAAGATTCGCATCACCCGCTTTTTTTACCGTGCTAATGGTTCCGGCCCAAAATCGACCGGATGGATCGCATTTCCCATCATTGAATCGATTATCTGGTCTTTTTTCCGCTTCCGGGTCGGCCAAATTTTTTCTCTCTCCGGATTCTGGATCAAAGTGGTAAATTCCGGAATCCCCCGCACAAATAAAACCTCCGGATTCTCGCGGAACGACCGTACCGATCCGCTCTCCCATTTCCCATACTTGTTCCACTTCGGTTTCCGGATTCAATCGAATCAGAGAATGGCCTTCAATATCGACATAGATTAGATCATCCTTCCAGAAAATCGGGCCCTCCCCCCACTTGGAAACTCTTGAACCGACCGTGGAAATAGAAATGGTTTCACTCATCCCTTCTTATTGGTCGCTTTGCTGACTGCTTGCAACCAATTCCTTGCGATTAATTCATGACCCTGCGGCAAAGGATGTACCCCATCCCAAATCCAGTGGCTTGGGGAGACTTGTTCCGCAACTTGGTCAAAAATCTTTTGGGTATCAATATGGACTGCATTAAAATCCTTAGCCAACCGGGTGACAATTTTTCCAAGTTTTTCGATTTCCCCGCGCCAGTGCTTCCATACATCAAGAGGTTGAAGTCGGGTCATTCTTAAAACGAAGGGATTCATTAGGACCATTTTCAGATCCGGATTTCTCTCCCTACTGGCATTTAAAATATGTCGGTAATCTTCTTCCCATTTTTCCAAATTCACCGGTTGACCACGGCTTTGACTCACATCATTTACTCCCACTAAAATACTTAACCAGTCCGGATTCATTTCAATCGCATCTTTTTGCCAGCGTTTCCGTAAGTCACCCACCTTGTTCCCACTCACGCCACGATTAAAGAAATCCAGTTTTGAACCCGGCATATCGACTCCAAGGCGGGAAGCAATCAGAAAGACATAACTGTGGCCAAGATAATGATTCCGGTCCTTTTGATTTCTTCCCCATTGCATATCGGTAATGGAATCTCCCTGAAACAAAAGCTTTGTACCCTGATCAAATTTGGGAAGGGTATAATTATATCCATTGCCGAGGAGAGTTTCCTTACTTTGTTCTTGGGCAAGCCCGGATTTTCCCATTGTCAAAATGCCGGATGCAATGCCTCCCCGAAGCAGAAACCCTCTTCGTTTCATTATTGTTTTTTTAATTTCTTCTTCCATGACTTCTGAAAGAATTTCATCGCCAATTCTTCAATCGATTGATCATTGGGCAAAGTTTTCAGACCAGTACCCTCCACCCCATAAGCTACGCATTCCACTCCCAGTTCTTTACATCTTTCCCGCACCATTATCGCAAAATCCGGGTGATGAATTTTGTCCCGCTTACCAGATCGATTATAAACCATTACCGGAGGTCCGTCGGCCCGGAAAAGTGGAATCAGTAAAGGAGTTCCTTTTGGTTGCTGAATCGGGAAAATCGAACGGATTCCAAGCTCCTTTGCATGACCCAGATAGCAGGTGATCAATGCACCTGCCGAATTTCCCATGACTGAAATTCGCTCGGGATCAAAATTATATTTCGAAGCCTGCTTTTTCAGAAATTCAATCGATTCCGAACAATGCTCAAGAATCTTACTGTAGTTCCCATCGACCTGTTGAACGAACGGATAGTTCACACTGGCAAAGGATATTCCCTTGGATAAATTATCCCGCAGGATTCGATTCCACTTAAAGGATCGCTTGTCCCCAACTCGAAAACCACCACCGTGAAAATTAACCACTAAAGGAGTGGGCTTTTTGGAGTCCGCCAACCAAAGATCCAGTTCACTTCGTTCAAATTTCTTACTGTATCGAAGATCGGAAACCGTTGGTTCCCTCGTTTGAGCCGAACAATTCAGTAGATAACCACAAAGAATTGGAAGAATCAGATGGAAAGTTTTTTTCATTATCAAAAGGATAGATTCACACCAAATTTCTCATTTTTTCAACTTTTGATTCACTCCGGCCCCTTTTGCCCATTCTTCCCACACCTGTTGCAATTTCTTTGCCCGTCCAGAATGGATAGATGCCAAATCTCGGGTTTCCGTCCGATCTTTACTTAAATCATACAATTGCCAGGGCTTATTGCTTTGTTGCACCAGCTTCCATTGATTCTGACGAATCACCTGCCACGATCCGTACTGAAAGAACAATGGCTCCGAACGTTTTAATTTCTTACCGGAAAACGAGGGTTTGAGACTGATTCCATCCAGTTTTGGCAACCCGTTCGGATAGTTTACCTTCTCCCCGGCAAGCTCCATGAAGGTCGGGACAAAATCAATCAAGTGACAAGGCTCCCGGGAAATCGAATTCTTAGGCAAACCGATTCCCGATGGCCAATGGGCAATCATCGGGGTACAGATTCCACCCTCCATTCCCTGAACTTTCCATTTTCTAAATGGGCTGTTTACCGCATTTGCCCATGACGGTCCGATCGCCTCAAAGGATCCAACACTGCCCCACTCTGCTTCCGGATTTTTTTGTCCTCTCTTGGGTCTTTCGTGACTGGCCCCATTATCCACCAGAAAAAGAATCAAAGTATTTTTTAACTTTTCTAGTTCTTCCAACTTTTGGACCACACGCCCAATGTTCTGATCCATCCGGTCAACCATCGCAGCATGAATTTCCATCCGCAGGGCTTCATCCCCTCTTTCCTTTTCCGGCAAACTGTTCCAATTCTCATGTTCCGGCTCACTTAATGATGAGGTTTTTTCATCAAACAAGCCGATTTCCAGTTGTTTTTGGTATCTTGCTTTTCGAATCGCTTCGTAGCCCATATCGTAAATGCCCTTATACTTGGCAATATCCTCCGGATGAGCATGGAGGGGCCAGTGGGGGGCGGTGTAAGAGAGAAAAAGAAAAAAAGGATCTTCTTTTCCCTCCACCTCATCCAACCACTCAAGGCTCCAATCGGTAAAGGTATCCGTGGCAAAGAATTCCTTCCCCGGATTGTAGGGCTTGATAACCTCGTCATCAAAAGCCCAGGAGTAAACCGATCGCCAACCAGGGGCGTCCTCCCCTTCCCTTGCCTGGTCTCCCGGATTCCAAAAATTAATCGCACCACCCAGAAAGCCCGAAAAATGATCGAACCCACGATCATAGGGATTGAATCCTGCATGATGCTTGCCCGACCACCAGGTTCGATAACCTGCCGGCCGAAGGACCTCTCCAATCAAAGCAGTGTTCTGGAAATTCCGATCGCTTCGATGGTGATACAATCCGGTCAGTAAACTGATCCGGGTAGTCCAACATTTGGAGGTGTTATAAGCTTGGGTGTATCGAATTCCATTCTCCGCCAGTCGATCCAAATTCGGAGTCTGGATCTCTCCCCCGTAACATCCAAGATCGGAGTAGCCCATATCATCGGCCATAATCAGCACAATATTGGGCCGTTCCGACCCGTAACAAAATACTTGAGCGAGCAAACAAAGAGAAATAATTGGTGATCTCATTCTTATCCCTTTTCCTCTCCAATCCCCAGAGACCGTAACTTTTTCAGTAATTCCTTTGCTTTGGCTGGAAATTTCTTGGCAATATTTTTCTTCTCCGTCGGATCCTCTCCCAGGTCATAAAGTTCCAGGTACAAGGGCTCCGCATTCACATCCCGATAATCCAGCCATGCAACCAATCGATAACGGTCCGTCCGGATGGTGTAACCCATCAAATGATTCTCAAACAACTCACGATCCCACCGCTTTCCCAATTGCATTTTAATTTTTTCTTCCACCTCTTCAATCAATGGACCAAAAAAGGTTTCCCGCATTCCGGTAGACAGGGGATTCGCCGCCCATTCCCGCAGGGCAGGATTGGGAAATTGGCTGACCGCAAACTGTTTAACCTTGGCATTCGGATCCTTTAGCAGAGGTACCAAGCTTTTTCCTGCCAGGTGTGTGGGTGCCGGTAGACCCGCCAAGTCAGAAAGAGTTGGATACAAATCCACCAGTTCAACCAATGCATCGGTTGACTTCCCTCTGACCTTCATTTCAGGAGTCCAAAAGATTAGGGGCACACGGGTGGCAATTTCATAATTGGTCGCCTTTCCCCAGATTCCCATTTCCCCCAAGTGCCAGCCATGATCTCCCCAGACCACAATGATGGTGTCGTCCCGAATTCCCAGCTCTTTCAAAGTGCTTAGCATGAGCCCGATCTGGGCATCGACATAACTGACACAGGCAAAATATCCATGCAATAGATCGGTTGCCAACTCCTTCCCGATCGGACCGGTCTTGGGAATACCATGCCGGGTACGCAATTCAAAGGATGCATGTAAACCCATCGCTGCTCCACCTCTCGGTTCCTCCACTTTGACTGAAGTGCGGATCTCTTTACGATCGTATAAATCCCAGTATTTTTTGGGAGCCACAAAATTTAAATGGGGCTTCATGAAACCCAGTCCGAGAAAAAGCGGTTGCTCCGGTTTCTTCTTCAAGTGATCCTTCAAAGTTGTAATTGCCAATTGAGTACTAAACCCGTCCACAAAGTAATGATCCGGTACCTCCGCTGCTTCATATGCCGGTCCATGAATCAACCCCCTCGATCCTTCTGTTCCATACTTCTCGGTCATTTGGATCCGGTTTTCCCGAAGCAGATTCAAATTCTTTTGAAGACCATAAGGCTTGGGTCGTTCCTTGAAGGATAGTTTATTCCAGGCCGCCCCGCGACTCCAGGAGTGCTGATCATCGGTCATTCGCCCATGATAAATCTTTCCACAATACACCGCCTCATATCCATTTTTGATAAAGTGCTGGGGCAAAGTGATGATGTCCGGATTCAAGTCCCGAAAATACGCGGTGTTTTCAATCACCCCAATTTGGTCCGGTCGAGCCCCCGTCATTAGGCTCGCCCTGGAAGGACTGCAAATTGATTGCTGACAATAGGCCCGTTCGAACAAACGCCCCTCTTTGGCCAGTCGATCCATATGGGGGGACTTCGCAATCGTGGATCCATAACATCCCAATTCCGGCCTCAAATCATCAATCGCGATAAAAAGGACATGGGGCTTTTTTCCCCATGTACTGCAAAGGAAGGAAACGACGAATAAAACGGGTAGGAAATTTTTCACCTCCCTACAAAAGATATCGTATTGCTGGAGAGCAAGCGACAAGATGATGAGATTCGGAAATTTTATTCTATCCGGAAAATCAACCCTTCCCTCTCAATCGTTTGACAAATCAAGAGGATCGCTGTGGGACCTTAGCTTGTGAAATAATCTATTTGAATTCGGATTGAATGAGATGAACCCATTTCTTGATTCTTTCTTCCGATAAAGAACTCTGATTGTCATAGTCGAGTGCCAAACCAAGAAACTTACCATCTTCCAACGCAATCGATTCATCAAACTCATAACCTTCTGTTGGCCATTTACCCACAAGATTTCCACCTTTTTCAATAAATTCTCTCGCAAGAATGCCGACTGCATCCAAATAATTACAACTGTATCCAAATTGATCACCTGAACCAAAAAATGCCCCGGTTACACCGGTGAAAGAAATTTTCTTAAAATCTTCAAACAACATATCCCAATCGTCCTGAAGTTCACCAACATTCCAAGTTGGGCATCCTATCAGCACGTTTTTAAATTCTGGAAGCGAATCAATTCCATCCCTTACATCAAATGATTCGACTTGATGATCAAATGATTCGAATTCATTTTTTACGATTTCACTGGCAAGGGCAGTCATTTGACTACTACTGCCCCAAAACATTCCAATCTTGGCCATTTGATTTATAAAGAATGTTTCTACCACTCACTTGGTTCCAGAGAACCGAGAATTTTGAAACTACCTTTTCCCTTTGGTTCCAAGACATAACAAATTCCCTGCGGATCCGGATAAATTCCGGTAGCCGCCTCGAAAGGATCATCATGAGCAACAATTACAGTGTTTTTTCCCTTTTCTGGTTTAGTGGAGAGAAAGGGTAAAACTCGTTTTTTCATTTTTGCCATGTGTTCATCGGAAAATTCAGCGAAAGGCAAAAAATTCAGATCTGAATTTTTTTCATATTCTCCAAATGCCAGCCAAGCGGTCTGCCATGCACGAAAATAATCGCTACTAATCACCTTTCCTATCGGTATGTTATGAAATCTAACTGCATTCCCAAGATGAACTGCTTCATGCCATCCTTTTTCGCTAAGGACCCGTTGAGTGGAGCCATCATTCACATCAGCTTTCACCTGATCGGCATAATCTTTTTCAGTGGAGGCATGGCGAAAATACATTACCAGTCCACCCTTTTGCATTTTTTCGATCAGTGCTTCTTTTGGCATCATGCTTTTAGAAGCTTCAGTTTCCGCATTCACAAAGACTGAAAACAAGGTTGAAAACACTACAACTTGAGTAAATTTAAATTTCATGAAGTAAGCTTATTGAGATTGAGTCTCAATCTCAAGAAGAAATTTTATTCTATCCGGAAAATTAACCCTTCCCTCTCTATCAAGGCCTTATCGACGATGTACGCATCTACGACCGTGCCTTATCTGCTTCCGAAGTGCAGGCTCTGTATAACCAAGGGCAGTAGAATTTGGCTTGAATCATAAATCCGGCTTGCGGAGAAATTATCTCTGCTATGCAATTTAGGATTATGAAAA
>MDSZ01060642.1_pt1 | contig 17196 bp, 16 predicted proteins | sample 811201 | NCBI WGS metagenome assembly MDSZ01 (sample SAMN05326647, study PRJNA326480) | marine metagenome | isolation source: seawater | place: Indian Ocean: North | collected 2010
GCTATTGCAAAATTATTCATCATTGCTTTTACTAATTCACCTTCTTTATTTGTATCAATAAAAATTTCACCTATTTTTCCGTCGTCGTATTCTCCAGTATGTAAATATACTTTGTGATCCCCAATCTGAGCTTTTTGAATATAACCTTTTCTCCTATCTGGCATTTTAAATCGTGCATTATTTTTAATTTTGAAATTGTTTAGGCTTTCAGATTTTTGACTTTTTATTTGATTTTCCAGATTATTTGAAATTTTATTTGAAATTGACTTTTCATTTTTAGTCTTATTTATTTCATCTTTATCTATACCGATTTTTCTCGTTTTTCTATTATTTAACTTAACGTCAATTACCTCAACTTTACCATCTGTTCTTTGATCAACTTTGTTAAGTTCTTGATCATTTAAATCATTAAGATTATGAATGGTTTTAAATGTGCAAGTATAGTATGTTTCGACAATATATTTTTTCATATAAAAGGAATCTGGTATATTGAAGATATATAGCAAATACTATAAGTGTCTATTGTATAATTATACAATTTTAAATTGTGTGGATTTAATAATTTAATATGAGTTTAAAAATTTTATTTACTTGGTGGAACAAACAAACTCTTGGAACTTTTCTTAAAACTTTATTTTTTGGAACTTATGTAGGAAAAGATGTTTTTGGAAACAAATATTATAAAAACAAGAAAGATGAAAGATGGGTAATCTATTCCAAAAACGTAGAGGCTACAAAAATTTCTTCTGAGTGGTATTTATGGATGCACCATACAGTTGATAAAATTCCTGATTTAAAAAAAGAAAAACAATTTAATTGGCAAAGAGAGCATTTAGAAAATCAAACTGGAACAAAAAATAGATATCAACCAATAAAAATTAAAAAAGACAGTATTCAAAAAAAGTATGAAACTTGGAAATAATTCAAATTTAGTTATTTTTCTTTCAATAGTATTTTTATCGAAAACAATTTTCGCAGAAGAAAAGATTACAAGCTCTCCGTTATTAAATTTAGAGAATATAAAACCAAGTTTTGAAGAAATGGATGATAAAAATATATATCAAAATAATTCTAAAAAAATTAGAGAAAAAAAGAAAAAAAATCTTAGATCACAATATTCTTATGCTGTTTTAATAGGATTAGACAAAATTACAGCTAAATCCTCTGAAATTAAGGTTAATCTTAATGAAGTTAAGAAATATGGACCACTTGAGATTAAAATATTGAAATGTGGGAAAGTAAAAGTAAATAATAAATTAGATGACGTCGCTTATATGCAAGTAAAAGATTTGACTAAAAATGATAATGAAAAAGTTTTTATTTTTAATGGTTGGACTTTTTCATCAGATCCAAGTTTAACCCCCTTCGATCATGCAATATACGATTTACAGTTATTGAATTGCTTTAGCGTCTAAAAAAATTTTTCTTTTCCCAACCAATTTGTATCAAAATTAGAATTAATAAATTTTTTATGTGTCAAAATTTTCTTATGAAGGTCAATAGTTGTTGTAATTCCCTCGAGAACAAATTCGTCTAATGACCTTAAAGTTCTTTGAATTGCTTCTGTTCTATTCCTTCCTTTACAAATAACTTTTGCGATAAGACTGTCATAGTATGGAGTAATTTTACAACCTTGAAAAATAGAACCATCCACTCTTGTTCTAAATCCAGATGGCTGATGACAAACACTAATTACTCCGGGGCTAGGTTGAAAATCAAGAGCAGGATTTTCTGCATTAATTCTACATTCAATAGAGTGACCTCTTGGATCTATGTCAATTTGCTTAAGTGCTGTATCTCCCGTGTAAGCAATCCATAGTTGTTCTTTTACGATATCAATACCAGTTTGGACCTCTGTTACAGGATGCTCTACCTGAACTCTAGTGTTCATCTCTAAAAAGTAAAATTTTCCATTTTCATATATAAATTCAACTGTGCCAGCACCCTCGTAATTTATCTGTTCAACCATTTTAACTGTTTTTTCTAAAAGATCTTTCCTTTGTTCATTTGAGAGAACTGGACTTGGAGTTTCTTCAATTAATTTTTGGTGTCTTCTTTGAACTGAACAATCTCTTTCTCCAAGATGTACTGTTCTATTTTTACCTGACATTACTTGAACTTCTATATGTCTAGGATTTTTAAAATATTTTTCTATATAAAGTTCATCATTATTAAAAAATTTCTTGGCTTCTGTTTTTGCAGTTAAGAATAAGTCTTCAAGTTTGTTTTCTTCCTCAACTATTTTCATTCCTTTACCGCCTCCACCACCAGCGGCTTTAATAAGTACAGGGTAACCAATTTCTTTACATAATGATTTCGCTTCTGAAACTGATTTTACTCCCCCCTCTGATCCCTCAATTATCGGTAGGCCATACTTTTTCGCTATTCTTTTTGCTTCTATCTTATCACCCATTTTTGAAATTATATCTGCGCTAGGACCAATAAACTTTATTCCATGTTTATTTACAATTTCCGAAAATTTTGCGTTTTCAGACAAAAAACCATATCCAGGATGTATTGCCTCTGCTCCTGTTAGATCTACAGCAGACATTATAGAAGAAATATTTAGATAACTGTTTTGTGGTTGGTGAGAGCCGATACACACACTTTCATCTGCAAGCCTTACATGCATAGAATCAGAGTCAACGTCAGAGTGAACAGCTACAGTTCCTATTCCCCACTCTTTACAAGCTCGTATTACTCTAACAGCTATTTCACCTCTGTTAGCAATCAAAACTTTTTTAAACATGGTTTATTTAAGAAGTATTAGGGTTTGACCAAACTCAACTGGTTGTCCGTCCTCAACCAGAATTTTTTTCACCTCACCATCAGAAGTAGAAGGCACATGATTCATAGTTTTCATTGCCTCAACAATCATAACAGTTTGACCTTTTTTGATTTTACTACCCACTTCTACAAATTTTTTAGCACCGGGCTCTGGCGCTAAATATGCTGTTCCTATAATTGGAGATTTTACTCTGACCCCGTCACTATCATCTGTAGATTTTAAAACAGATTTATTTGGCGATACAACTGCACTACCTTTTGATTGATCAATTGTTTTTGAAGCTTTTGAAACTTTAATTTTTGTTTGACCGTCCTGATATTCCAATTCAGTTAGTCCAAATTCTTTAAGATGTTCAACTAATTCTTTTATTAATTTTTTTTCTATCTTCATTCTTCTAATATTTTATTCATAGCTTTTAAAGCCATTATATAACCCTCAGCACCAAACCCGCAAATTATTCCTTTTGCTAATTTACTTATTAATGATTTATGTCTGAAATCCTCTCTATTATAAATATTGCTTATATGCAATTCAATAATAGGTATTTTTAAAATCTTAAGAGCATCATGAATTGCAACTGAAGTGTGCGTATAACCGCCAGCATTGATAATTAAACCATCCTGGTTATTTCTTGAATTTTGAATTTTTTCAACAAGCTCACCCTCTAAATTTGACTGAAATTGAGATAAGGAAATATCACTCTTCCTTGCAAATTCTTTACATTCACTCTCAATTTCTTTAAGAGTAAAACTTCCGTATTGACTTTTTTCCCTTTCACCTAAAAGGTTGAGGTTTGGTCCATTAAGAATTATAATTTTATTCATCAACATTTATTATAAATACTGATTAGCTGAATTATGGCAAAAATACAATTAAATGGAAAAAAAATATCAATTAAATCTAACTTTTCATTACAAGATTTATTGAAAAAATATAAATTGATTAATAAAAAAGTTGCGATTGAATACAATGGAATGATCATTCCAAAATCAAAATGTAAAAAAAAATATTTAAAAAAAAATGATATAATTGAGATTGTTCATTTTATTGGGGGTGGATAATGAAAAAAGATGTTTTAAAAGTTGATAATAAAATTTTAAAATCGCGTTTAATAGTTGGAACAGGGAAATATAAAAATTTTTCTGAAACTGCTAAAGCAATTAAAGCATCCGGTGCAGATATGGTTACAGTTGCAGTCAGACGAATAAATATATTAGATAAAAAGAAACCAATATTAACAGATTATGTTGATCCAAAAAAAATTATTTTTTTACCGAATACTGCAGGTTGTTTTAACTCTGAAGAAGCACTGAGGACTTTAAGATTAGCTAGAGAGATGGGTGGGTGGAAATTGGTAAAATTGGAGGTTTTAGGTGACAAAAAAACTTTGTATCCTAACATGATTGAAACAATTAAATCTACTAAGGTACTTGTCAAGGAAGGATTTAAAGTAATGGTTTATTGTACAGATGATCCTTTGCTAGCAAAAAAATTAGAGGATAATGGAGCTTCAGCAATAATGCCATTAGCTTCACCAATTGGTTCAGGACTAGGAGTCCAAAATCATATAAATATTTCAATCATTATAAAGCAATCAAAGGTTCCTGTTATAATTGATGCTGGAATAGGTACCGCCTCCGATGCAACAATCGCTATGGAACTCGGTTGTGATGGTGTTCTAATTAATACAGCAATAGCAAAAGCAAAAAAACCTATTTTAATGGCAAAGGCTTTTAAAGATGCAGTTATTTCAGGTAGAAATTCATTTTTGGCTGGAAGAATGAAAAAAAATTATTTAGGTTCCCCAAGTTCACCAAAAAAAGGTATCATTTAATTTTTTTTTTTTCTCCTTACCCACAAAGTCCTCAATTTTTTTTTACTTTTTTTTACTTTTTTTTCTTTTTTAATTTTTTTGCTTACTTTTTTTTCATTAATTTTTTCCTTATAAACATCTCTAAGAGCAATAACGTTATTAATATTTTCTATAGAGTTTAAAACTTTTTTAGATTTGTTAATTAAATCAATTCTATATTCAGGAATAATTAATTTTTCGTGAGATAAAAGTTCGATTTTGATTGAATATTTTTTTTGAAAATATTTTACTTCTTCTAATAGATTTTTCTCAATAAATGTTTTTACTTTTTCAGGTAAAAAAGCTTTAATAATTTTTATCTTATCTGTAAACGCTAAATATTGTATCTTTTTTATGATTTTTTGAGAAAATGAACCAAGTGTCAATTGTGTTTCCCATTTAATAGAACCTTCTCTTAATCTTTGACGTGTCATTTCGAGTAAGCCAAAGTTACTTATCTTACCTATCTGAATTCTTGCTCTGTCTTTTCGAATACTCTCTCTCATTTTTTTTTCAACGGTTCGTCTATTATAAAAATTAATCATGTCTATAAAATCAATCACAATTAATCCCGATAAATCTCTCAATTTAATTTGATGAGCTATTTCTTCTGCAGCTTCAAGATTTGTATTTAAAGCAGTCTTTTCTATATTAATTTGTTTTGTTGACTGGCCTGAATTAATATCAATTGATACTAAAGCTTCAGTTGGATTAATTACTAAATAGCCTCCAGATTTTAATTTAACAGTTGGTTCATAAATATTATTTAATTCTTTTTCGATATTAGCGTCATGAAACAAAGGTATTTTACCTCTATATTTTTTAATATTCTTAACACTTTTTGGCATAAGTTCTTTCATAAATTTTTTAGCTTTCTGGTAAGCTTCATTACCCTCTATATAAATATTTTTAGTATCATTATCATATGTGTCTCTTAAAGTTCTCTTGATGATATCTCCCTCTTCATAAATTAAAGATGGTGCATTTGAGACAAGTGCTTTGTCGCGTATTTCTTCCCAAGTTTTTAAAGTATTTTGAAAATCTTTATCTATTTCGTTTTTTGTTTTATTTGCACCTGCTGTTCTTACTATTACCCCCATGCTTTTTGGAATATCTATTTCATTCAAAATTGATCTAATTGTTTGTCTGTCAGATGAATTAAAGATTTTTCTGGATATTCCTCCACCTTTAGGCGTATTGGGCATTAAAACTATATATTTTCCAGCTAAAGATATAAAAGTTGTCAGTGCAGCTCCTTTTTGACCTCTTTCTTCTTTAATTACTTGAATTAGAACTACTTGACCAGGCTTGATAACTTCTTGAATTTTATATCTTTTTATTCCGTAAGATGATTTAACCTCATCTCTATATTCTTTTTTTTCTATCTCTTCGTTTTTTACAATTTCACTATTTTCATTTTTATTATTTACTTGATCATTTGAAGTATTTAATTCAGGCGAGACAGCCTCTAAATTTTTATTTTTTAAATTCTCTCTTATCTGCTCTTCTGCGAATCTAATCTTCTCTTTATCTTCAGAAGGAACTTGGTAATAATCAGATTGAATATCATTAAATGCTAAAAAACCGTGTCTCTCACGACCAAAATTTACAAAAGCAGCTTGTAAAGAAGGTTCAACCCTAGAAATAGTTCCTAAATAAATATTATTTTTAAAATTTAGATTATTTTTATCTTCAAATTCATATTCTTCAATTGAATTCTCTGATTTAAGTACAATACGGGTCTCATTAGGATGCGAAGCATCGATATATAAATTTTTTTCCATTTTGATTGAATCCTTTTTAATTTTTTGAAATCTGTAATAAAATTTGTCATATGATTATTTTATACAATTTTATTAATAAATATACACATTTAACCTTTGAAATGCCTCAAGAAAGTCTAATTTTTTATTAATAAAAGGGCAAATGCTAAAATTTCTTAATTTTTCAATAAAATTTTTAATAATTTTTTTTCTAATAATTGCAGTTTTTTCATTTTCTACCTTGTGGTATTTTTCTGTTGGTTTACCTGATTATAAAAAATTATCAAATTATCAGCCACCGATTTCTTCAAGAGTATATTCTGAAGATGGCAAGTTAATTGCAGAATATGCAATTCAAAAAAGATTATTTGTTCCTTACGAGTCAATACCTGATGTTGTGATAAACTCATTTCTTTCTGCTGAAGATAAAAATTTTTTTTCACATCCAGGTATAGATGCAAAAGGTATCTTAAGAGCGATCCTAAAGAACTTAAAAAATTTGACCCAGGATAAAAGATTAGAGGGTGCATCAACAATAACTCAGCAAGTTGCTAAGAATTTTCTTTTAACAAACGAAGTATCTTTAAAAAGAAAGATAAAAGAAGCAATCCTAGCTTTTAGAATAGAAAGAGCATATTCTAAAGAAAGAATATTAGAATTATATTTAAATCAAATTTATCTCGGTCAAGGGACTTATGGTATCGCTGCAGCGAGTTTAGAATATTTTGATAAATCTATTAAAGAACTTAATTACCCTGATGCTGCTTTGTTGGCAGCTCTTCCAAAAGCTCCAAGTAAATATAATCCATATAAATACCCAGATGTAGGAAAGTTTAGAAGAAATTTAGTACTACAAAATCTAAAAGAGAATAAATTTATATCAAATGAGCAGCTACTTAAATTTAAAAATTCAGAATTAAAATTAAAGAGAAGAAAAATTGTAATAGTAAATGAAGCTAATTCTTACACCGAAGAAGTTAGAAGGTTAGTTAATGAGAATTATGGATTTGAAAAACTATATTCTCAAGGATTAAGCATTAGAACTCCTTTAAACATAAACTATCAGAAACAAGCAATTAAATCGTTAAGAAAAGGTATTCAGGACTACGATCAAAGGCATGGTTGGAGAGGTCCTATAACTAATACAATTAAAAATAAAAATTGGAAAACCAATGTAGAAAAAATAAAATTAGATCCAACTCTTGAATGGAAGCTTGCAGAAGTAACTGAGGTCCTAGACTCAAATATTTCCTTTAAATTTTTAAGTAATGAAGATAAAAACTTCGTTGGAACTATTAAACTTAATGAAATTAAATGGACTTTACCTTTAAATAAAAAAATTTCTGATAGGCATAAAGTCGGGGATGTAATTTTTGTTAAAAAAAGTAAAAACAAATGGAACCTTAAACAATATCCAAAAATTAATGGTGGTGTAGTTGTACTTGACCCTTTTTCTGGAGACATCAAAGCTTTAGTTGGAGGTTTTGATTTTAAATCAAGTGAATTCAACAGGGTTACCCAAGCAAAAAGGCAGCCAGGCTCAGCTTTTAAACCAATAGTTTATGCGGCAGCTTTAGAAAATGGCTTTTCTCCAAACTCTATAATTTTGGATGCCCCTTTTGTTGAAAGCCAAGGTATTGGTTTGAAAAATTGGAAACCTGAGAATTATGGTAAAAAATTTTATGGCCCTACTACTTTAAGAAAAGGAATAGAATTTTCTAGAAACTTAATGACTATCAGAATAGCAAAAATATTAGGTTTAAACAAAATTTTAGATTTATCTAAAAAATTAGATATTTATGAGGAAATTCCTGAATTATTGTCAGTCTCATTAGGAGCTTCTGAGACAACTTTATTAAATTTAACCTCAGCATATTCTCCATTCGTTAATGGTGGAATTAAAATTGAACCGAGTTTGATATCAAGAATACAAGACAGAAGAGGGAAAACAATATTTAAATCAGAAAATAGAAAATGTTCTGGATGTGATAAATTTATAAATCAATCAATTGGTTTTCCAAAAATTGAGAATATAAATGAGAGAGTTTTAAGTGAGGAAACAGCTTATCAAATGACAAACATTCTGAAAGGAGCGGTAGAAAGAGGAACAGCTAAAAAATTAAAATCTCTTAAAGTACCTTTAGCTGGTAAGACTGGAACTACAAATAATAATTTTGATGCATGGTTTATAGGTTTTTCATCAAACTTAGTTATAGGAGTATATGTTGGATTTGATAATCCAAAAACCTTAGGAAAGTACGAAACAGGATCAAAAGCAGCACTACCAGTTTTTAAAGATTTTGTTGAAAATGCTTTATTTAAAGAAGACTTTAAAGAATTTATGATTCCAGATAACATTTATCTTACTTCTCTTAACTATGATACTGGCTTGAGATCTAACCTAGGTGATAAAAATACTATTATTGAAGCTTTGAAGAAAAAAGATATTAACAATATAAATAATAATGATTTAATATCAATCACTGGTCGTGATAATCTAGTCAAGTTTAGGCAATTTTACTAATGAACAACTTTGAAAATAAAATATCAATTTTAGATAAAATTCTTAAGAATATTAGGGGGTATCTTTGATAAAAATAAGGTTGAAGATAAACTTAAAGAAATAGATAAGGTTTTATCGCAAGAAAATTTTTGGAAGGATAAACAATTAGTAAAAAAAACCGTTAATCAAAAAAAAACTTTTGAAAATATTCTTATTTCTTACAAAGAGGCAATTAAAGATATCGCTAATATAAAAGATTTATATAATTTAGGTATTCAGGAGAAAGATGAGGAAATTATAAATGATTGTAATTTAAAAATTGACGAAGTTCATAATATTTTAAAAAAAAAAGAGATAAATTGTTTTTTATCAGGCGAAAATGACGATCTAGATATTTATCTCGAAATTCATGCAGGAGCCGGAGGAACAGAAAGTCAGGATTGGGCAGATATGTTAAGACGCATGTACATGAGGTGGTTTGACAAAAAAAAATTTAGATATCAAATTATTAGCGAACACAGAGGTGAAGAAGCAGGAATCAAATCTTCAACACTTAAAGCAAATGGAAATTTTTTGTACGGTCTGATGAGAGGAGAGTCTGGTGTTCATAGACTTGTAAGAATTTCCCCATTTGATAGCGGAGCAAGAAGACATACAAGTTTTGCCAGCGTTTGGGTATACCCAGCTGTTGAAGATGATATTACTATTAACATTGATGAAAAAGATTTAAGAATTGACACTTATAGATCTAGTGGAGCAGGCGGTCAACATGTTAATACAACTGATAGCGCTGTAAGAATTACACATTTACCATCGAAAATAGTTGTTCAATGTCAAAACGAACGATCTCAACACAAAAATAAAGAAACTTGTTATAAAATGTTAAGAGCAAGATTATACGAATATGAACTTCAAAAAAGAGAAGAAGAAAATCAAAAAAATCTTAATACAAAAACTGATATTGGCTGGGGTCACCAAATTAGATCCTATGTTTTGCAACCATACCAATTAGTAAAGGATTTAAGAAATAAAGTTGAAAATACAAATCCATCTAGTGTTTTAGATGGAAATATTGACCAATTTATAGAAGAGGCAATTAAAAATAGATAATGAAAAAAATATTTTCAACTATTTTTTGGTTATTAACATTTTTTTTATTGTCTATTGTTATTATTTTATCAACTCTCGGATTAGAAACTAAAAGGTTTAACAATTTAATCTCAAAGAAAATTAATGAAAATAATAGTAATGTAATTTTAGAACTTGAAACAGTAAAATTTAAGCTTGATGTAAAGAATTTAAGTTTATTTATAGAAACAAAAAATCCTCAGATAAACTATCGAGGAGCTTTATTACCTGCAAAAGACTTAAAGGTTTACATGAAATTTTTATCATTAATTAAATCGGAACCTCAAATTGAAAAAATTAACGTGTCTTTTGACGAAATTTCTATAGATAAACTTAAAAAATTATCAATAATTTTTAAACCTTCAAATTTCACAAGCTTTATCAATAATAAAATTCAAAGTGGTTTCTTCAATACTGATGTTGAAATATATTTAAATAATGATAATTCAATTGACAATTTTATAGCTCGCGGTGATGTAAAAGATTTAAAAATTGAGTTAATTAATGGAATTGAGATAGAAGAGTCCAATTTTTCTTATTTCGCAGATAATTCAGATATTCTTGTTCGAAATTTTTTTGGTAGAACAGATTTTGGAGAAATTGAAGATGGAGATATAAGATTTAAACTAAACCCAAATATTTTTATAAAAAGTAATTTTAAAACTAAAATAAAAATAAATAAAGATATAAAAATAAACCAAGAATTTAACAAATATTTAAATTTTGTTAATCTTAAATATTTAGACACAGAATTAAATAATAATTTTACTTTAGAATTTGATAAAACTTATAAATTGAGTAATTACGAATACAAAAGTAATGGCAAAATTAACGAAGCTAAAATTGTATTAAATAAACCTATAAACAATGAAATTTTGGATAAATCTATAAAAGAAATTATTTTAATAAATTCAAAAATTATAAATGATTTTAATTTAGGTAAAAAATTCACCAACATAACTGGAAACTACCAATTGTATAATGATAAAAAATTAAAATTTGATTTAGAAAGATTATCAGAAAATAAAAAATTAAATATAAAATTTAATACTGAATTTGATGAAGCGATTAATTTAAATTTGGTAAATTATATAAAAACCGAAGGCGATGTGTCAAATATTTCAGGTAGCATAATAAAAAAAGATAATTTATATGAAATTAAAGAATTGAAGTATTCAGAGAAAAAAAATTTAATTGATGTAAAGAATTTAATCTTTGATAAAGGGAAATTTTCATCATTAAAAAAAAATAAAAGTTAAAACTTTTAAAAATAATATAGAAAATAATGATTTCTCAATTTCTTTCGGAAATATAATTAAAATACAAGGTGAGAAATTTGATGCAACTAATTTACCATCATTTTTTAAGCAAAATACAAATTTAAATTTATTATCAAAAATTGATAATAATATTGAAGTTAGTCTAAAAAAAATTACTGCTCCATTATCAGAAAAATTGTCAAATTTTAAACTCATTGGAAAAATTGAAAAAGGAAAATTTACAAAAATCACTTCTAAAGGAGATTATGGAAATAACAATTTTCTAGATATTTCGATGAAAAGTGACAAAAAAAATAAAAAAAAATACTTAGAAATTTATTCTGACATGCCAAAAACACTTTTGACTGAATATAGTTTTTTTAATGACTTATCTGGAGGTAAATTGTTATATAATTCAATCTTAGAAAAAAATTCATCAAGCTCAAAATTAAAAATTGAAAATTTTAAAGTGATTAAAGCACCAGGTATGGTAAAACTTCTAACCTTAGCCGATTTGGGTGGATTAGCTGATTTAGCTGAAGGAGAAGGTATTACATTTGATTTATTAGAAATTAATATGGAAAAAAAGAACGATTTAATAAAATTAAATGAAATTCTTGCTATTGGACCAAGCATTTCAGTTCTAATGGAAGGTTATCAAGATAGTACGGTAACTAGTTTAAGAGGAACTCTTATTCCGGCTAAAACACTTAATAAAATGATATCAAAAATACCTCTATTAGGAGACATAGTAATACCAAAAGACGTTGGCGAAGGTTTGTTTGGAGTCAGTTTTAAGTTAAAGGGCCCACCAGGGAAAATAAAAACAACTATTAATCCTATAAGAACTTTAACTCCTAGATTTATTCAAAAAATTATTGATAAAAATAAAAAAACTAAATAATTTTTATTACGTAATGCCTTTTTTTTCCGTGGGAAATTTTTAAAGAATTATTCTTAAAATCAGTTATTTTCAGAATTTTCTTATCATCATTAACTAAAACGTCATCTAGCTTTAGACCGTTGTTGGCTATCGCTCTGCGCACTTCACTTTTTGAGTGAAATATCTTTTTTGAGGATAAAAAATCTAAAAGCAGTATTCCTTTTTTTAAATCATTAGCTTTTACTTGAATTTGAGGTAGATTTTCTCCTAAGCCTCTTCCCTCAAAAGTCTCCTTTGCTGTTTGTCTTGCTTGTTTAGAAGCTTTTTCCCCATGTAATAATTTAGTAGCTTCATTAGCTAATATAACTTTTAATTCGTTAATATTTTTTTCGTTCTCACAAAGTATTTCAATTTTATCGGGTTTGATCTCAGTAAAATAATTTAAAAATTTTTTAACGTCTCTGTCATCTGTATTTCTCCAAAATTGCCAGTAATCGTAAACAGAAAATATCTCTTCATTTAACCAAACTGCTCCTTTCTCAGTTTTGCCCATTTTTGCCCCAGAGGCAAGCGTAATTAGTGGGGATGTTAAACCAAAGGATTCTTTTTGAATTACTCGTCTAATTAATTCTACTCCATTTACTATATTACCCCATTGATCGGAACCTCCAATTTGCAATATACAATTATTTTTTTTGAACAATTGATAAAAATCAAAAGCCTGTAAAATCATATAATTAAACTCCATATAACTTAAGGATTGCTGACGCTCTAATCTTAATTTTACGCTATCAAATGTAAGCATTTTATTAATCGTAAAATGACATCCAATTTCCCTTAGAAACTGAATATAATTTAATTTGGTAAGCCATTTTGCATTATCTACAAAAATAGGCTTAGTTTTGGTTTTTGAATTATCTAAAATTTTAGTAAATACTTTTTTTATACTTTTAATATTTCTATTTATTTCTTTTTGATTTAAAATTTTTCTTGTAGAGTCCTTGCCAGATGGATCGCCAATTAAAGTTGTTCCTCCTCCTAAAAGAATAATTGGTCGATGACCATGCTTTTGCATTAATTTTAGGATCATAATTTGCAAAAGGCTTCCAACATGTAGACTACTTGCAGTGCAATCGAATCCTATATATGCTGATATTGATCTTTTACTACAAATTTCATCGAGTTTATCTAAATCCGTACATTGATTAAGATATCCACGAGATTTCATCTCAATTAAAAATTTACTTTTCATATCACTTACTGTCTAATCTACTATTATACAAAAATTGTTATAAATAAATAAAAATATGCAAAAAAAATATGCCTCCCTAGGCTTAATGAGTGGAACATCTGGAGATGGGGTGGATGCTTCTTTAATAATTTCTAATGGTATTAATCAGTTTGAGGTTAAAAAAAATAAATATTTTGAATATGATTCTTATATTTTCAAAAAAATCCATGATCTTAAAGACAAAATCCACAATTTAAATGATCTTGAAAAATTATCTGATGAATTAAAAAATTTGGAGAGAAAAATTACACTTTTTCATGCGAAAGTAATAAATGAATTTAAAACTAGTAACGAGGACTTTTTAGTAGGCTTTCATGGGCAAACGATCTACCATAATAGCGATGAAAAAATTTCTAAACAGTTAGGTGACGGAAGATTATTAAATCAACTTACCAAAAAAAATATAATTTTTAATTTTAGAGAGAACGATATTTTAAATGGTGGTGAAGGAGCACCGCTTTCTCCGCTTTTTCATCAATTAATTGTTATCCAAAAAAAAGTAAAACTTCCAGTTTGTATATTAAATATAGGAGGAATTTCAAATGTTACAATCATTAAAGAACCAGTTAGTTCATTTAATATTTTCAGTCGAGATATAGGCCCCGGGAATTGCTTGATCGATAATTGGGTTAGAAAAAATTCAGACAAAAAATTTGACTACAACGGAGAAATCGCAAAAATAGGAAATACTAATGAAATAATTTTGGAACAAGCTCAAGAATTATTTTCTAATAGAAAAAATAAAGAAAAAAATTCTTTTGACACAAACGATTTTGATATTTCTTTCTCTAGAGGGCTATCGCTTGAAGATGGCGCTGCTACTTTAACAGATTTTACTGCTGGTATCATAGGTAGTTCTATTTCATCGATACATAAAAATGTAGCAAAGATAAATAAAATATTAATTTGTGGTGGTGGCAGAAAAAATAAGATTTTATTAAAAAAAATAATTGAAAATATATCTTCAAACCTTAAATTAAAATTAATAGATGAATTTGGCATCGATGGGGATTTTGTCGAGTCTCAGGCTTTTGGTTTTTTAGCAATAAGATCTTTTTTACAATTACCGATTACTTTTCCAAGCACTACTGGTTGTAAAGAAGCTTGTTTAGGAGGAACACTTATAACTAGTTAGATAAGAGCAGTCTTTTCTTTAATATATTTCTCTATTTCTAAAACCAGATCTTTTTCTTTGTTTTTAAAGAAATGATTGGAATTTTTAATTTTTGAAAAAATAACCTCAACTCCCTTTTGACTTTTAATTCTGTTATCTAATTCAACGATACTTTCCTTAGTAACTAATTCATCATTTTCACTATAGACGACTTTTCCTGAAGTAGGGCATGGAGCTAAGAATGAAAAATCGTAAACGTTAGGTTGGGGAGAAACTGCAACAAAATTATTTACTTCGGGACGTCTCATGATCAACTGCATACAAATTAGCGACCCAAAAGAAAAACCAGATACCCAACATTGACTATAATCCAAGTTTTGTCTTTCTATCCAGTCTAATGCAGCTGCAGCATCTGATAATTCACCTTGTCCGTTATCAAAAACTCCATCACTTTTACCTACACCCCTAAAATTAACTTTAATAACTGAGAAACCGTTTTCCAAAAATATATTATACATCAATTGAACTACACGATTGTTCATTGTACCTCCGTATTGCGGATGTGGATGTAGGACAATTGCAACTGGAGATCCAAATTTAGGATTTTTATAATATTTCGCCTCAAGTCTTCCAGCAGGACCAGGTATAAAAATCTCTAAACTTTTTGGCTTCATACTTGATAATGATTATTATTAAAAAAAAAAGTACTGTGTTATAGCATGTTTTTGTGCGACAAATATTTTTTTTTAATCCTGACTAAATCAGTAGGAATTGTCTTAAAACTATTGTAATACAACGCTAAATTATGAAACTAACTAATAAAGGTAGATATGCTGTGATGGCAATGGCTGACTTAGCACTAAATGCTAAAACCGGACCAATAAGCCTGACAGAAATATCTTTAAGACAAAATATCTCTTTAGCCTATTTAGAGCAGATTTTTATTAAATTAAAAAACAATAAATTAGTTAAAAGCTCAAGAGGTGCTAACGGTGGCTATACTTTAGATAAACCAGCCTCAGAAATTAACTTATCAAATATTATTTATGCAGTCGACGAAGAAGTAAAAACACTTAATTGTAAAAAAAATTCAAAGAGGGGATGTAACAACAAATATACTAAATGTATCACGCATAATTTGTGGGATCAATTAGACCAACATATTAATGGTTTTTTTGAAAAAGTAAAATTACAAGATTTGACTAGATAAACTAAATTATGAAAAGTAGTGAATTAAAAAATCAAGAATATAAATACGGTTTTACAACTGACATTGAGAATTTTAAAGTTCCTAAAGGTCTTAAAGAAGAAACCATTAGACTCATTTCTAAAATTAAAAAAGAACCTCAATGGATGTTAGATTGGAGACTTAAGTCTTTTAATAGACTTAAAGTTTTAAAAGAGCCTAATTGGCAAAAACCAAAATACCCTAAAATAGATTATCAAAACTTATATTATTATTCAGCTCCAAAAAGCATGAAAGAAAAACCAAAAACTTTAGATGAGGTTGATCCAAAACTTATTGAAACATATAATAAACTTGGGATCCCATTAAATGAACAAAAAAGATTAAGTGGCGTTGCTGTAGACGCTGTTTTTGACTCGGTCTCTGTTGCCACAACTTTTAAAGGAGAACTCGATAAAAAAGGGATAATTTTCTGTCCAATATCTGAAGCTATACAGAAATATCCAGATTTGGTTAAAAAATACTTGGGCTCAGTAATACCAATTAGCGATCATTATTTTGCAACACTTAATTCTGCAGTATTTACAGATGGGTCTTTTGTCTACATTCCTCCAAATACAAGATGTCCGATGGAATTATCAACTTATTTTAGAATAAATGCTTCTGAAACAGGCCAATTTGAAAGAACACTTATTATCGCTGACAAGGGTAGTTACGTGAGTTATCTAGAGGGATGCACTGCTCCGATGAGAGATGAAAATCAATTACATGCAGCTAATGTAGAATTAGTGGCATTAGATGATGCGGAGATCAAATATTCAACAGTTCAAAATTGGTATCCAGGTGATAAAAACGGTATTGGTGGTATTTACAATTTTGTTACCAAGAGAGGTGCTTGCAGAGGTAAAAATTCAAAAATCTCTTGGACACAAGTTGAAACCGGGTCCGCAATCACTTGGAAATATCCTAGTTGTATTTTACAAGGTGATAATTCTGTAGGGGAATTTTATTCAATTGCCATAACCAATAATCATCAAAAAGCGGATACAGGCACTAAAATGATACACTTAGGCAAAAATACAAAAAGTAAAATTATTTCAAAAGGAATTTCAGCTGGTCAAGCCGATAATACATATAGAGGACTAGTAGATATAAGTGCTAAAGCTAAAAATTCTAGAAATTATACACAATGTGACTCGCTATTAATGGGTAACAAATGTGGAGCACATACAGTGCCATACATTAAAAATAAGAATTCATCATCTACAGTAGAGCATGAAGCCACAACATCTAAAATTAACGAAGATCAATTGTTTTACTGTAATCAAAGAGGACTTAATCAAGAGGAAGCAGTGAGTTTGATAGTAAATGGTTTTTGTAAAGAAGTTTTACAACAACTTCCTATGGAATTTGCAGTGGAGGCACAAAA
>MDSZ01002762.1_pt1 | contig 17194 bp, 32 predicted proteins | sample 811201 | NCBI WGS metagenome assembly MDSZ01 (sample SAMN05326647, study PRJNA326480) | marine metagenome | isolation source: seawater | place: Indian Ocean: North | collected 2010
CGCAAAACCCCGAACTAAACTCGTTAAAAACGAAGAAACTGGCAAGTACGAAGATGTAGAAGTAGGTCCAGCAGTATTCCGTCCAAGATTCTACGATGTCAACAATGCCTGGATCTCCAATCCAGAGAACAGAGGCAAGGGATACGGAAAAGAAATCTATAAAGCCTTTATTGACAAGGCAGTAGAATATTCAAGGTCGTACGGTGGCGTGTTTATTGGCGCTCATCATTGTACAATAGGGTCAGGCACTTCACCAGAAGCTAAACGAGTCTGGGCTTCATTGGCAAGAGAATACAACTCGTCAGGTGACGTTATCTTTATAGGACTATAAAATGAACCTACTACGCGAGTACATAAGGTCTCTATTGCTTGAAACAGCCGGTCAACAATTAATGGTACCTGCTAAGATTTTAGACACAGACACCGGTGAGTACCGAACAGAACCACATTGGCAAGACTTTCGTAAGTTACCCAAAGAAGAACAATTGGCCTGGGCCGAAGAGCATTTTGCTGGTGGGATAAGGGAACCTCTAGATGTCCGAGTTTATGCTGATGGATCTCTTATGTTTTCAGATGGCCATCACAGAGCTAAGGCCGCCACGTTACTAGATGAGATGATACCAATCCGTATATCACGTAACCAGCTCCAGGAAAAATCTGATGAGCTGTGGGAGTATTGGCTCAGCTTGATAATGCAAGGTCTCCACCCGAAGTATGATCTAAACCCCGAAGGGTGGAACATTAAAACGCTTGAGCAGGCGAGGGAGCTAACAGGAAGATGAATCTACTACGTGAGTACATAAGGGTTTTACTCGAGCAGCCCGATATCGGATTGCCTCCGACGCTGTACCATGCGACTTATGGTCCTTTAGTTGACTCGATCATGTCATCTGGCTTAGGCGGATCCAGAGATACAATGTGGGAAGACTCTGTAAGAGGCACAGTTTACCTTGCGCTAAGTGACGACGTCGCGTACAGCTATGCTGAAACTTCCGATGATGCATGGGATAAGTTTGAGACTGATGATGGATTAGAGATCGCAGTATTCGAAGTTGACACTTCTCAACTCGACCCAACTAAATTCAATATAGATCAAAATGTTATCGGCAACCAAGGCGATACCTTAGAATACTACGGAGTCGTACCGCCCTCTGCACTCAACATGATCAGCAGGGGATACGCATGAAACTACTACGAGAATACATAAGAGAATTTTTGAAAGAAGAAAGAGGCTTAATGGGAAGCTGCGTTAACTCTTTTGATGGAGATGGTTATTGCATCCAGCCTGGAGTGGCGTACGCTGACACTTCTGCGCTGGCTGTCGGTGATGAAAGAGCTGATGAAATAAGCGAAGAAGAGTTTCGTGCGGCTGTAACAATACCGTCAGATCTAGACCAGCAAGTGGCAGGCCATGAAGTATTTTACTTGCTGGATAGAGAAGAAAATCAATACATGCTGTATGATTCTGACGATGATATACATTATTTTTTTGGTAAGTAAAAGATGAAACTATTACGTGAGTACATAAAAGCATTGCTTGAAGTCGATCTGGGTGACAAGGTATTTGCTCAAAAAGCCCCGGAGGGCCACCCTCACCACGGTGACGAAGAAGATACAGATATCGAGAGTATGATGTGGGCTGCCTTTTCAAATTGGATCCGCCGAAACAATGCCGAATATTTGGGAAATGAAGAAGTCCAAAATGCAATTCGTCAAGCAGCCGATGACCCAAGATACAACGATATCATTCGTCTAGGCACGGGATCAGGAGTTCTATACCGTGGATTGAGAATTGCAGATTGGGACGTAGAAAAAATAACAGGTTTAGACAGTGAAGGGTTCTGGCAAGCAATGAGAACAACTTCAAAGAACAAGCCGTTTAAGCCTGTCTCTGATTTTGTAAAAATTGACCATGAGCTCAAACCATGGGGACCTGTCAAGGCAGGCTTAACGTCATGGTCAAAGAGTAAGCCTGCAGCAGAGAGGTTCGCTTCTCAACAGCAAGACTCAAAATCGACAAGAGAAGTCGGTGTTTTGTTAGTTGCTGAACCGTCAGGCGGTGAATTTATCGATATGCAAGGTCTTTATGGGTACGATGGCCTGAGTCGTGTACAAGGTGAAGCAGAGGTTGTCTCTATCGGACCTGTCAGAGTATCTGGAGTGTATTTCTACCAGCCTAGCAGAAAGAGGTGGTGGCATTAATGAATCTGCTTCGTGAATACATAAAAACACTTCTGATTGAAGACTTTGATATCGACGCTAATTCTTTTGATCAGTTTGACGTCGAAAGAGTTGTGGACGATTTTGAGAGTGATACTGGGTATGATCATTATTCATGCGATCTCAATTCTGCAGACTGTGTAACGGTTTCAAATGTGTTTGCAGACTGGCTAGAGAACGAGTGGAGTGAGGTCGGGACTGGCAAAGTTAAAAATGTTCAGCTTCTGCAAGTGTCGGGATTCAAGCCCTCGCTAGGGAAAGATGCTGACCCACAATGGCTAGGTCTTCTCGGGGACTCTGCATTCGAAGACGGTGTACCAAAACCTCTAGTACATTCTGTCGTAAAAGTTGGAGGTTATATCGTCGATTTAACAGGCATTCAACTTGGGGCGAAGTACGTCGAGCCAGTCTATACAGTTTCTGAACTAAGCAACGCGTGGGAACAAATCAGTACATCCCGCCGTGGATCAAGAGTAGTAAATGACTTTCGTAGGCAAATGATTGCAATGAACGAGGCAGTCGTTACAGGGCGAAAGCTGGACAGATACACAACAATCATTAAGCGTCATGTAATCAATGCGATAAAAGACAAAGAGGTTCGAGACTATTTTAGCCAAACCGGAGAGGTTCATTTTAAGCTGCAGAACGTTCCGGAATTAAAAGATATAGATTACCTTAGGGATGTGATTATAGTCATCAGAGAGGGCCAATCTGTTAATGCAGACGCTGCTTATGAGTTTGATCTAGACGCCTCACACGAACAAAGAAAAACTTCCGACTTAAGAGTTAATCTAGTCTTGCCAAGAGGTTTTGCAAACAACGTGTTAAGTCGTGTAAATGATGAACTAACTGATGCAATAAGACATGAACTAGAGCACTCAGGTCAAGAAACATGGGAGCTGATGGATTGTCAAAAGAAGACACCTAGTGCAGACATAATCTGGAAATCTCTTAAAAATGCGGGAGAATATTATCTTTGCCCTGCTGAAATTAAGGCACACATCGCCGGTTTTATGAAAAGAGCAAAGTCTAACAGAACACCCTTGGGTGATATTATTGATCATGAGTTATACAGGATTTATGATACAGGTAGGTCTGCCGGATATACAGACCAAGAGCTCCATGATTTCATGTCCAACATGAGAAGAGAGTATTATGCTTATGCAAAGCAACGATACCCGCGGGCTAAAGGTCTAAACAAGTGAGCTTATATGTCTAGAATAGTATATAATACTATCTAGGATAACATTTAAATGAGCGAAAAGACAGTTCTAGTTATCGGCACCGGGACAATTGGAGAGCCTCTAGTAGGCCTTCTAGCGAGAAAAAAGAAAGATCTTGGGATCGACAGAGTAATATTTCACAAGAGATCACCTCTGGATTATGAAGTAGCGAAGGTCAATAGTCTAATATCTCAGGGCGCTGAGTTAGCAGTATTTTCTGGAAGAGAAGCTGCATTTAGATCATTAGGACACGAGCCAAGTCTAACCTTTCGAGAAGCAGTAAATTCATCCGATGTTGTGATTGATTGCACTCCGGCTGGAAACGAAAACAAGGAAATATTTTACTACAATATTGCTTATGCTGACGGATTGGGAACAGAGTCACCTCTTTTTGTTGCTCAAGGAAGTGAAAAAGGTTTTGGGCCACCGTACGCTTATGGGTTAAATGATGAAGTTCTCAAATCTAATGAAAAGTGTAAAAAGTTTGTGCAGGTTGTTAGTTGCAATACACATGCCATTGGCAGACTCATAACCACGTTATCACAAAACAATTTTGACAATTTAGCAGAAGGAGATTTTGTATGTGTCCGACGTGCTAACGATACGAGTCAAGATGCAGGATTCACACCTTCTCCAACTTGCGGCAAGCATACTGATAGAGACTTTGGGACTCACCATGCCCGAGATGTAAGTGATCTATTTGAGACAGTCACAGGAAAGTCACTAAAGATAACATCGAGTGCAATGAAAGTTAACTCACAGTACATGCACGTAATAAGATTTTCTGTGTCTTTAAACGAAGAGCTTTCTTTAGACGAAGCTGTACAGCTGTTTAAAGAAGATAAGTTTGTGACTCTAACAAAGCATACATCTGCTAACAAGGTGTTTAGTTTTGGGAGGGATCATGGCTTCTATGGGAGAATATACAATCAAGTTGTTGTTTGTCAGCCGAGTTTGGCAGTTTTCCCTAGAAGTGAAGGGGGCACAGTAGTATCTGGTTTTGCATTTACACCTCAAGATGGTAATTCTTTACTTTCAAGTGTAGCTGCAGCACTTTATGGTGTACACCGCGACAAGTACGAGAATTATCTTACTACGCTAGAGGAACTATTGAGGGATGAGGTTTAAGTGATGCCAGATAGTGACAAGGTAATAGATGAACTTCGGTTGAAAATTGCTGACGCGATAAGTAAGAAAAAAGAAGGGGCTGACTGGGCAATATGCGGACTACAGTATTGTATAACTCTTGTAGAGGAATTACGAGAAGAAAATTCTGCACTGTGGTTTATGCTCGAGGAAATGAAAAAAAGCAAGTGGCAACAAGAGCACACAGAGGAACTAAATCGGTCAATAACAGACCATCTCAAAATGCTCAGATTAATGCAGACAAAGAAAGGTGAGGCATGAGAAGAATTAGGATAGGAGATAGAGTTCAAGCTTTTCTAGATAATAGAATTGTTGGGACAGTCTTGGAAATAAAAGAGGCAAAAAATGCTCCCTGGATGGTCGGTGGAACAGCTTCTTCTGAGTTTGTGTGTGTTTTAAAGCTTGATGCAGGCCCACAAATAGAGTATAAAATGAGTGAGCTACATCATTGTGAAGCATGAACGCAAACTGGTTCGTCTATGTTGTAAAATGCTCAGACGAAAGCTTATATTGTGGAATTACTACTGATATATCAAGAAGAGTGCATGAGCACAACTTCAGTAAAAGGGCAGCGAAATATACACGCTCTCGAAGACCGGTGTCTCTCGTCTTTTTAAGTTGCCCTCTATCTAGGTCAAGAGCAGCTTCTATTGAAGCAAAATTTAAGAAACTTCCAGCTAAGAAAAAAAGAGTTTTAATATCTAACGATGAGTCATTTAACACTCATTTTCATATTGATGAATAGTACTTCATCACCTGACAAGCCGATCGAAAATATTGATCCAATAGTTGAAATTGCTGTCAACAATTGCAAAAATGTCCCAGAGGCTCGACGTCCTGCTGCACTAAAAATTGCAGAAAAGATCTACAAGATAGAACGTCGGTTCAATGTGCCAAAATCACTGAAAGGCATGGTTTTAGCTGCAGCATGCGCTGAATCTGGGTTCAATCCAAACGCGCTAGGTGATAGAAAGTTTAGCAAAGACAAAAGAACCCCAAAAGCTGTAGGAATCCTTCAACTTTGGCCATGGTGGGAACGTGGGCGATGGGGGTACAAGATCAACAGGAGAGATCCTGAACAATCTGCATATGCATGGATGAAGCACATTGCAAAACAGATACCCTCAGTTAGAAGAAGATGCAAACCTAGGACTTCTAAGCTTTTATGGATACAAGCGTGGGTACAAGCAATTCGAGCGCCAAAGCCATCCGGGCGTTGTAGAGAGCGCCCTAAGCACATACGCTACTTAAGAAAGTTTCATAGAATCTTAAAAAAGAGGAACGCCGATCGACTGCGAACCCAAAATATGAAAAGTGACGATGCCCAAATAGAGAAGACACGATAGCATCGCAACAAACTTAGCCCCGCGATGATCTTTAAGTCGATCCAAAATATAACAAGCAATGCTAACTGAAAGAACCTTGCCCGTAATGAACCATTCTGAGCCGAGATCTAGCAGATATGCCATGATAGGGTTTGCTTCAGTTGCAACGCCCATCTCAATCCACGTTAACGTAAGGTAAGCATCAGCTAAATTAGCAGCAAAAACAAGGCACAGAAAATATCTAATGTTAATTTTATCTAATATTTTCAGTGACTTATTCTTCATTCTCCGCCTAGTCGTCTAGACCATCATCATCTGTGTCTAGCGCGACACCAATGTCGTATGCCGCATCATCATCATCGTAGCCACCGTAATAACCGTCGCTGCCGTATCCGCTGCCGTCACCATAGTAGCCATCACCACCGTGCCCAAGTGCTCTTTGAAGCTGAGTTCCGCCTTTTTTAGACTTTGCACCCAAGAGCTCTTTGAGGATTGTGTTAATTTTTTTTCGTAGCTGATTTTCTGTTAAGTGCATATAAATCTCTCCTGTAAAATAACTATGTTGTTGAAAGAATGAATTAACAAATTGGTTTTTTTAAAAAAATAATGCATTTTTCTCTTTGCAAAGTATATTCTATGAATTGGGGGTGTAATAATGATAATGCAGCTATCGAATATTTTAAACTCGTTTGATCATCTTATTGAGATGCTACAAGACTCAGGTGTCGAAACAGAAATTATTGGTATGGTTGAATCTGCAAAAGAGGCTCTTGAAGAACAGTGCCTTGAAGAAGAAGATCATCATATCTTTGACGAAGACGAAGAATAGTATCAACATAAATCTCTGAATGTAAAGACAGTAATTACTAGCTATAATGTTATAGACATTATTCTAAAATCGAGTGTGATATGTCTATTACAAAGAAGGATCTCTTAGTTAATATTACTTGCATTGAAGCAGGTATTGTTCCAGTATCGGGTGTAGAGAATAGTCATGTTTACAACACACTTGCGGGCATGGATGAAAACACCAGGCGAAGAGCAACAAGAAAGTTTAGAAAGATTTTGAAGAAAGCTATTCGTAAAATGGCCCGGGAGCAGTCTAGAGCTAGCTCTTACATGACTTATGAAAGTTGCTTGTCGATGTACATGAAAAGAGCAGGTTTAGGCAAAAATAGTGAGAGAGAACATTCAGGAGAATTGACGAGGTCTCAAAGTAACTTTCGAAGATTCACAGTCATGTCTTATATCTTTGACGCTGAGATTTGTAATACTTAAAAATGTGCTAATTTTTTACCGAAAAACACAGGTTTTTTCATGATACAAAACGGGTCACTACTTGAAAAGACACCCGTCCTAATGCTAAGCACAGGATTTGAACCCTTGTTTCAAACAGACTGGCGAAGAGCATTGAGTGCAGTACTAGGAGGAAGAGCAGAGGTTGTTGAGACGCATGAGTTTCTAACAATAGGCACCTCCAGGGGGCCCATTCCTTTTCCCGTGAAGGTAAGGTTTATCACAGGCATTATTGCTGCCAGGATAAAAAGGTTCAATTCTGGCATTGCTTTCTCTAAAAAGAATCTTTTCCTAAGGGACAAGGGGAGGTGTCAATATTGCGATGTTAAAGTTACACTCAAGACTGGCACTATTGATCATGTCATTCCTAAGTCTAGAGGCGGAAAGCACTGTTGGGAAAATGTTGTTTTAGCATGCAGCAAGTGTAATCAAAAGAAAGGTAGTAAATTACCTTCTGAATTTCATCTAAAAGTTTCTTCTGCGCCTTACGAACCTAATTTTTTTGATATCGTTAATGCGGGATTAGAGAGGAGGTAATGCTTAATGACAAATTCCTTAGTTTTAAAAGAACCGTGGCGAAACTTACCAGAGACACCATTAATTCAAGTCGGCCCGCGTTTATATGCGAAACTTGAGACTACAAACCCGACAGGCTCCATTAAAGACAGGCCTATAAAGTACATTGTAGAAAATGCAATAAATAATGGCGAGCTTAACTGTGAAAGTGTTTTGGTAGAAGCTACTAGTGGAAACACAGGCATTTCTTTGTCTGCGATAGGTGCTTCTCTAGGGCTAAAAGTCAAGATTGTGATGCCTAAAAACATGTCCATCGAGCGACGTTATATGATGCAAGTATATGGCGCAGAAATTATTGATGTACCAGATAGCGATTTTGAAGCTGCAATCAAGAAGCGCAACGAGATGGTAGCTGAGGGATGTTGGTCTCCTATGCAGTTTGAAAATCATCTGAATATCGAGTGTCACAAGAAGACTACAGCTGAAGAAATAATCAATCAATTACCTAGTGCTACAAGATTTCATGCCTTTGTCGGCGGCGCCGGCACGGGAGGTACTCTCATGGGTGTAAGAGAAGCAGTAATAGAAAAAGGTAAAGATACACATATCTGCATGGTAAAACCTGCAGAGCCTTCACATTTACATGGAATACAGGGGATATCAGATGGTGCAGACTTTTTGGCATGTCCAGAACTATTTGACGCGATCCTTCCTGTTTCTACACTACATGCAAAAAATAGGGCAAAGAAGTTTGCTAAAACACACGGCGTCTTAATTGGGATATCGTCTGGCGCGAATCTTGTCGCAGCAGAAAATTACATAAAAACCTTTAATCCTTCAGGCAGCGTTGTTACACTTTTGTGTGATAGAGGCGAAAGGTACCTAAGTGAATTCAGCCCTAGAAAATAAATCACGCTGAATACTTTTTGACAAGTATACAAAGAGGATAAAATTGGAATACTTCTACATCACACAGTCAATCATTGCGAGAAAAAACAGGAGACCCAAGAATTGAGTGCTGAAAGTGAAATATTAGTTGATGGAGCAATGCAGTTTGTTTCTAATTTAGTTAGAAATTTTTCTCCAAAGCTGCAAGCTATATTGCGAAACAGAGAGATTAGACAGACACGCTATGATAGAGGCGAATTCCCCGATTTTGATCCATCTACAAAGGAAATAAGAGAGTCGGAGTGGAAAGTCGCTGCAATCCCCGAAGACCTAAGAGATCGAAGGGTTGAAATCACAGGGCCACCGGATCGTAAAATGGTAATAAATGCCATGAATTCAGGGGCTAATGTTTTTATGGCTGACTTTGAAGATAGTCTGTGTCCTACATGGGAAAATATTATAGATGGTCAAAAAAATCTTTATGATGCCAACAGAAGAACAATCACGTATACACATCCGACAAAAGGAACTTATAGGCTAGGTGAAGATCCTGCTGTTTTGTTTGTAAGGCCCAGAGGGCTACATTTGAAGGAGGCAAACTTTGTTGTGGATGCTGAGCCCTGCCCAGCTGCTCTTTTTGATTTTGGTATGTATATGTGGCATAATGCTAGGTGGTTGGTGAATAACAACCGCGCGCCATACTTCTACCTTCCAAAGATAGAACATTGGGAAGAGGCTCAGTGGTGGAATGCTGTATTTAATTGGGCACAGGACAGCCTAGATATCCCGCGCGGTTCGATTAGAGCGACTGTTTTGTTAGAAACGCTGCCGGCTGCTTTTTACATGAACGAAATATTGTGGGAACTAAGGCAACACTCCGCCGGGCTAAACTGTGGCCGATGGGATTACATTTTCAGCTACATTAAAACTTTTAGAAACCATGCTGATCGTATAACTCCAGATAGATCACTCATCAGCATGAAGGTTCCGTTTATGAGTAGCTACTCAAAAGCTGTAATACAAACATGTCATCGCAGAGGAATACATGCAATGGGCGGCATGGCTGCTCAAATTCCTATAAAAAATGATGACACTGCAAATAGGCGTGCTATCAGTAAGGTGAAAAAAGACAAGGTTAGAGAAGCTAAAAACGGGCATGATGGCACATGGGTTGCACACCCTGGACTAGTCAAAGTGGCCAGAGATGTTTTTGATAAAGAGATGCCCAAACCTAATCAGATTGATAAAAAGACAGAGTACGACACATCGGGCAAAGAACTTTTAGCACACCCAGAAGGAAAAATAACTCTTGCAGGCCTTAAGCAAAATATCGATGTAGGCGTAAGATATATTTCTGCGTGGCTGAACGGGCAAGGATGTGTGCCTCTCTATAATTTAATGGAAGATGCAGCTACAGCAGAAATATCAAGAGCTCAAGTTTGGCAATGGATAAAATACAGCGCGCGGCTTGACAATAAAAAGACTGTAACACATGAGCTAATAAAGAAGCTTATGCAGCCACTAGTAAAAGAAGACCCGGGTCTAGAAGAGGCGTGTGATCTTTTCTTAGACTTGTGTCAAAATGATAACTTAGTAAATTTTTTAACATTACCCGCTTATGAGAGAATTAATAATGCCAAGTAACAAGAGCACTCCTGATATCGTAAGACCATATTCTAAAGAAGAAGTTGATCGCCTCAAAGGTTCTCAGCCTGAAGAAGCACCTTTTGCAAAAAAAGCTGCAAATCGTCTGCGTAATCTTTTAAATACACAGGATTATACCCACGCTATGGGTGCTGTCACAGGAAATCAAGCTATGCAGATGGTAAAGGCGGGTGTTCCTGCAATTTACTGCTCAGGGTGGCAAGTTGCAGCTGATGCAAATGATTCACATGCGATGTATCCGGACCAGAGTTTGTACGCAGTACACAGTGTGCCGATGCTTGTACAGAAGATAAACAGTGCACTTCGAAGATCTGATCAGATTGAATGGGCAGAAAATAACTGCTCAGCGACGAGAGATTGGTATGCGCCTATTGTTGCAGATGCTGAGGCCGGATTCGGCGGCGCTCTCAATGCTTTTGAGTTGATGAAGTCTATGATAAGAGCGGGCGCTGCTGGTGTACATTTTGAAGACCAGCTTTCTTCGGCAAAGAAATGTGGGCATTTAGGCGGCAAAGTGTTGGTTCCTGGGTCTGAATTCATTAAAAAGTTAGTTGCAGCACGCCTTGCTTCTGACGTAATGGGCACAAACACATTAGTAATTGCAAGAACCGATGCGAACAGCGCAAGATTACTGACGTCAGACATCGATGATGAAGACACAAGGTTCATAACGTCAAAAGAGAGGACTTCTGAGGGGTTCTATAGGATCACGGGAGGATTAGAAATGGCCATATCCAGAGGGCTGAGGTATGCACCATATGCAGATCTTCTTTGGTGTGAAACTAGTACTCCATGCCTTGATGAAGCACATGCATTTGCCGCGGCAATCCACAAGCAGTATCCTGGAAAACTACTGGCATATAACTGTTCGCCGTCTTTTAACTGGAAAAAGAATCTTGACGACGAAACGATTGCAAAGTTTCAGAGTGAGTTAGGAAAAATGGGATACAAGTTTCAATTTATAACCTTGGCAGGATTTCATAATTTGAATTATCACATGTTTAAGTTAGCTCAAGATTATCAAGAGAGAGACATGACTGCATACGCAGCACTGCAAGAAGCAGAGTTTGAGTCGGAGTCAGAAGGCTATACTGCTACAAAGCATCAGCGAGAAGTAGGCACAGGTTACTTTGATGCCGTAGCTCAGGTAATATCTTCTGGTGAGACATCAACGCTTGCATTAGAAGAATCTACAGAGTCTGAACAGTTTTGATTACTATACACATTTAGGTGTTATAGCATATATTTGTAAGAAGATTAATTGTCTTTACAAGGAGAAAAAGATGAAAGATAAAGAAGTGCAGATGTTAATTCAGCTAAGAGAGTTTGCTCGTCAAGAGTTTGAAAATATCGAAGGAAAAGGTAACCCAGTTGCACAAATGCGAGCTCAGGATGCAGCCTATACCCTCTCTTCTATAGTTAAGAGCCTAGACGATGTACTCAAGCAGTACGTAACAATTAAGTAAGAGGCGAAGCAATGGAAACAGACAACAAAGAAGGCCAAAAAATGCGGCTGCTGATGACAGCAAATCTAACAGATGAAGATTTAAAGATTGCGCTGCTTCAGTATCTCATTAAAAATGAAGAAGTTAACGAAGCACTTTCAGGAAAAACAGTTAGTGTCATTCCTGAGTGGCAAGTAACAAAATGGAGCGATCCCGATGTATTCGTTCGTGTCAATGTTGTTGAAAATATTTCTGAAGAGCCCACAGAAGAAGGATCCTCAGAAGGATAAGTCCCCAATGAGCCTAGATAGACTAACTGATAATTTTAGACTAAGCGAATTTAAATGCAAAGACGGCACAGATGTTCCTGAAGATTTAATGGAGAACGTACAGCTACTTTGTGACAATTTGCAAGTCCTTAGAGATCACATCGGAAAACCTATACGAGTGATTAGCGGGTATCGTTCTCCGAAATATAATCGCAGAATCGGCGGCGCAAAAAGAAGTCAACATATGCAAGCCAAAGCCGCCGACATCAAGGTAAAAGGAATGACACCATCAGAAGTGAAAGCTGAGATTGTAAAGCTAATCAAAGAGGGAAAAATGATGTCAGGTGGGATCGGCCTCTATACGACATTCACGCATTACGACGTCCGCGGCAGAAATGCCCGATGGTACGGCAAGGGTGTTAAGGATGATAGGCCTTAGAGCAATATTACTTTTTTTAATATTCCTGCTGCCATCAGTAGCATATGCTAAAAACACTGTCGTCCACACAGGTGCAAATGTTTACAGCAAGACAGAGCTAAGGTGGAAAAAAGCCATACAAAGTGCATCTTTTGATTCTACTACCTGGATATGGAATCTAGGTGAGAGAGATAGAAAGCATAGAAATGGAAGCAGGGACACTATTCTGATGGTACCTGCCTCAACAATACCTGATCATTTAACCGTGATAGTGTGGTTTCACGGGTGCAACGGATTCAGCCAAAAGACATTTAGCAAGAGAGTGGTTCCGCAAATAGAAGGGTTGGTCGAAGGAAGGCATTCGATTGCCATCGCCATCCCTGAGATGCCCTGGTCAACCAATACTAGCACTACGTGCAAGCGGCAAGGAAGAGTTTGGACAAAATCAGGCGAACTAACACGTTATGTTGATAGTCTAAAAAGACGACTAGAGGGATGGGCTATTAACAGCCACGGTGTAAAGCTAGGGTCAGTTCGCCTAGTATTTGTAGGCCACTCTGCTGGGGGAAGTGCATTAATGGCGGCCGCCAAAGAGGGAAGCCTCTGCAGCTTATCACCTGATGCGGTAGTTTGGTCTGATGCTAGCTACGGAGGATGGCTCGACATCGCGTGGAAACGCTGCCTAAAAGATACAGACATAGAAGTCCATATTTTAGTTAGGAAGTGGGACAAACCTCACAAGAATGCTCAAAGAGTAGTTAAAAAAATAAAGAAGTCAAAAAAATCTTCGACAGGCCCAGTTTTCTATCACGTCCTAGACAGAAAAGTCTGGTCTCATGGAAATATAGGCGACAGTGTGTTTGACTTGACCAATATATTTCCTCCTGGCTGCTGACTTCGCTCATGAGTGAACGTTTCGAATTGCATTGATACAATATTCCTGTAGACACTCAGCAGGAATCATGAAGAAAATACTTTCTATAGACATAGATTATATGATGTCACCGGCCATTCACATTTATGATGATTGGGTTGATGGGCACTGGGTAAATGCCACTGTACAGTGGGAAATGATCAATAGAAAAATGGGATTTATTCCGGGCTCTTGTGTCAAAAGAGAAAACTATCTCTTGCGAATATTTGAAAGAGCATTAAAAAACTTAGATGATCCTTCTCAAGTAGTGTTTCGCAAAAATCACCATGAAATCTTGGACACAATAGGCAATTGCAATGATCTAGTAATTGACAACGTAGATCATCACCATGATATTTTTTATTCTGGGTGGAACAGTCCACAAAGTCTCAATGAAGGAAACTGGGTGTGGTGGCTCGATCGAGAAGAAAGAGTAGAAAAATACAGGTGGTTCGGAAATAAAAACTCAGAAGTATATGACAAAAGCATGCCCTTTCATTGTGAGTACAGGCAGGTGTTTGATAGAAGATATTTGCCAATGAGCGATCCCGATTTTATTTTTGTGTGCGAGTCTCCTCATTGGGTACCTCCTGAATGCCGAGTGCTATTTAGAAAAATGCAGTCTCATGCTGATATTTATTTTAAAGGGCAAGAGCTGAAAAATGAAAATAACGCTAAGACATCTTAGAAGAATTATCCTTGAAGCGATGGAGCAGGACCTCCGCGGCAATCTTGACCCTAACCCTGGTCACATGAGTGTGATACAGACACACGATCCAACAAAAGACTATCTCTTGTGGGCGAAAACAAACGGAATGAGCCCAAAAGATATGACTTCGATTGCTGCTTACGCTGAAGAAAATAATCTTTCGACAGAAAGCATTGAGCTAAAGAAGATCATAAATAGTCTAAAATTGCCATATAACACAGCTTCGTCTTTGCGAAATCAGATGGCTCAAGAGGTATAAAGTATATGCCCTATGACTACAAAAGAAAGCAAGACTGCAGGCAGTCAGATGATTCTAAGGGCACATATGTGACCAAGAAATCAGGTGCCGGAGAGCAAAAGTGCTGGAAGTCAAAGTCAGCATTTGAAAGAGCCCAAGCTGCAAGACATGCTCAAGCAGAAGCAGACGATATCGCAGAAGAGGATACGTTGACAGAACTCCTCTTAAAGCAGTATATCCGCCAAGTTTTAAAATAGGATAAAACATGCTAGAATCAGCCAAAATAGATATTAAGACATTGATTGCTATCGGCGGCATTTTAGTGACGTTTGGTGGATTTTATTATACTACGCAGATGAGATTAGACACTTTAGAAGAAAAAGTCATAATTTTAGAAAGTAGTGTAAAGAGTTCGATAGACAAGAGTGATCGAGTTCAAAAACAACTTAAGCGTGTTAGTAAGCGCTTAGAAAAATTGGAGAAATAAAATGAGTGAATTCGTATGGGGATTTATTGTTGGCGCCGTCGCCAGTCCATTCGCTTGGGAAGGTCTCAAGTGGTGTATGAGAAAAATGAAAGAAGTAACCAGCAAGTAGTATAATGCAGTTGCGTATTGACAGACATACGCTTTTGATAATTCCGGAATCAGACCAAGATGTTGCGTTCTTAGAGGATACTTTAAAAATGCGAGCTGATGGTGATGTTCTTAAATTCGAAAGAGTTGATGATGAATCAAACAATTGGGTCAAATTTAAACTTGAGAGTTTTATCAAAGCTGATGTAGACGACTCATATGAGTACCCTACTACAACACCAAGCAGAAAAGTTCAAGAAGTATCTAGAAATTTTAAAAATTTCGGCGATGAAGAGTGCGTTTCTGAGAGAGTAACCCTTGTTGATATTGAGGAACTATAATGAGCTCTGAGACATTAATGATTGTAGGTCTGATTGTAGCATGCACAGGGCTGGGAATGATTTTAGGTGCATGGTTTGCTGCAAGAGGATTTGAAAAAGCTTTGATTTCTACTATGGAAGATCCTGAAGCACCCTGGAACAAAGACGAATAGTTTATAGAAAGTCGTGCAATAACTCCCATAAAGTGTTATAATAGTAGTGTTCTAAGGGAGAAATATGCACTACGATCCGGAATGCGAATATAGCAGACAGCATTTGGCTATCTCTATCACTTCAAGGCTTGATGACGCCGGCTTTGAAAAAGTTGATGTAATTGAATATTCAAAGTCAGCATACAGAAGTATTCAGACAAAAGAACACATCTATGAGCGCGACATTGATGACACTGGCTTAAAAGTTCAAGTGTACACTACTATCGTTGATGACAATAATTTAGGCATGACTGTCAGAACCACAGGCAAAGATGCTATTCGAGTAAATGTTCGGTCGCCTGATATTAAGAGAGCTCTTATCACCGAGACAAGGGTTAATAGGACGGGCGAAATTAGTGATATCGTCGAACGGATGATTCAGCGAGCTCGAGATGTCTACAAGCTAGGGCGACAGTCTGGAAAATGTCATAAATGCGGCGCTCCTCGTGCTATGTCTAAAGCAGGAAAGTGGTATTGCGCTAAGGTTTGCTGGAAGTCTGAAGAAGAGAAAGCTAGAGACAGCTCAGAATGGAGACTAAAAAATAGGAAATCTAGATTTAGTAGGCGATATCGCCGTTAAACTTAAAGGAGTGTTTAAAGATGTCTAAAAGTAAAAACAGTGTTGTCTATGAGGAGATCGCCAACAGTATAGGCACACTTGTAGGTGAAAAAAATAAAGCATATGGAGATTCTTTTGGCAAAGCATCGAAAATTTTGGAGGTGCTGTACCCAAACGGGATCAATCCGTCACAATATCGAGATGCGCTGGCTGTTACACGTGTAATTGACAAGTTGTTTCGTCTAGCAAATAAAAAAGACGCATTTGGTGAAAGCCCATGGCGAGATATTTGTGGTTATGCAATTCTCGGAGTCGCAAATGATGAGGAAGTGCGATCTTAGAAGTGTAAAAAAGCTCGGTTTTTGGTATTGTTAGTACGTTACTTTAGGAGTTAAAAATGGTAATGCGACCTTATACAGCAGTCGTGATTCGCGAAGGCAAGACCGTGGTTATCAATATTGATGCCCCGCTTGAAAAGGAGAAAGCTAGAAAGTATCTACGGAAAATGTTTCCTTCAGACCAAGTGATGGCACTTATCCCGGGTGTGCATGCGGGTTATTCCTACACATTCAATAGCTACAATTCACAGAGTGAAGAAATAAAAGCTTCTACTGCAAAAAACGTAGACCTTTTTGACATGAGCTATATTACGAAAAACAATGCGTAATGAAAGTTTCAGAGCTAAAAAAAGGAATGGTACTTCAAGTGTGCTCTGACTCTGACAAGATTGCGTGGATGACAGACAACCATCCTATGCATTCTGGCGAGCCAGAGTTAAGATTTGCACCCACAATAATGAGAAGCCTGGTTCCTGGGAGAGTTCTAGAAGGTGATGAGCTTATTGTTTATCTAGGGCACGATAAAGAGCCGGTCGACCCTAAAGATCCAAGTTATAAAGCACTAGTAAGAAGAGTGATGATTAAAGAAGAAACTTTGGTTGTAATGGGTTACAATTTTAGATTTTTAGAACCTAAGCCGGAGTTTACATAATGATATGCCTCGGTGGCGGAATTGGTATACGCAACAGACTTAAAATCTGTCGCCCATATGGGATTGAGGGTTCGAGTCCCTCCCGAGGCACCAAATTTTTAAGGGCGATTAGCTCAGTTGGAAGAGCACCTCGTTTACACCGAGGGGGTCGGCGGTTCGAGCCCGTCATCGCCCACCATGCACGGGATGTAGCGCAGTCTGGTAGCGCATCTGGTTTGGGACCAGAGGGTCGGGGGTTCAAATCCCTCCATCCCGACCAAAATTATGC
>MDSZ01041153.1_pt1 | contig 17192 bp, 12 predicted proteins | sample 811201 | NCBI WGS metagenome assembly MDSZ01 (sample SAMN05326647, study PRJNA326480) | marine metagenome | isolation source: seawater | place: Indian Ocean: North | collected 2010
CTTCTGCATCACCGGCCAGCCGCAGCACGATGAATACAGCCGAGCTGTAGCCGATCTAGTAAGCAATCACAACAGCGTGATCTTCACCGGATATGTCGATGAGGCCACGAAGCGACACCTCTACCTCAATGCGCTGGCTCTGATCAGCCCCTCCCTGGTAGAGGGATTTGGCATTCCCGTGCTCGATGCCGCTTGTTTAGGCCTGCCAGCCCTGGCCAGTCCGATTGGCTCCCACCGGGAGATTCAGGCGATGCAAGACTTCCAGGAACATGTACTGCTCTGCTCCACTCTGCACACCAGTGACTGGGCCAGTGCTATGCGGCTCGTGAGCCTGCGGCTGCAACAACAGCGACAGAACCTAAGCCCCGCAGGCGAACAGTTACTGCTCAATAAGATCCGACGGGAAAGAATTCAGCGCTATCAGGCATTGCAGAAGCAAATCAACACCGCATTCGCTGCTGGCCTCTGTGATCTACTTAATACAGACCCAGGCAACGACTTCAACACTACTGAACCAAAGTCTCAATCTGAGCGTTAATAGAGGCAACTTGACGGTCAACGCTGAGCGATCGTGCCAATTCAAGGCCGCGCAGGGACAACTGATTCCAGAGGGTCGGATCTCGGTACAAATCAATCACTCTGCTTGCTAGAGCAGTGCCATCATCATCCAAGGCGAAAAACAGGGAACTCTCGGAATGAAATTCCCGGTGTACAGGGATGTCGCTTATCAGAGTCGGAATGCCTTCAGCCTTAGCCTCCAAGACTGGATAGTCGAACCCTTCTTCTGTGCTGGCTGAAATCAGGGCCATCGAGGCACGTACAACTGCTAACAACTCAGCCTGCGGCAATGCACTGATTAGCTCGACTTGTTCTGGTCGAGGCAAATCGTTGCGCAATCGCCGCAGCAAAGATGTCTGGCGACCATCTCGACCGATGATGCGCAGCGTTCCACTCCATTGAGGCCAGTGGCGCTGCAACTGATCGATGCCCCGGAATAAAGCTGGAAGGTTCTTGTTCACGTCATGCCGGGCTAAAGCCACAAGGTCATTGCTTGAAGGTGCGAGAACCTGAGGACGTGAGATTTGAATTCCGTTCGGGATCACCTCGATGCGATCCGGCTCCACACCGAACTCCACGAGCTGGTCTGCCACGTAGCGGCTAATGGCGATCAGCCGTGTAGCAGCTTGACAGTGACGAGGCTGCCAAAATCGATAGCGCAAATATGCCTTACGGCTATTGGAAGCAATTAGTGGTGTGAGGTCATGACACGTAATCAACTGCGGAACATCAGGGCAGCAGAGAAGAGCATCAAAGAACGGCGAATAGATGACCTCCAGCTGATTCAATTTGAGCCCATAACGTTGAAGCAAAGTCGATAGGTCAAGGCCGTGCTGAACAAGGCTGTATCGCTGCAGCAAACGCATGTGCCACTCGCGCGCCCAAACCGGTGGGTCAAGGGAGCATCGCCCATTCGGTGATAAAACCACCGGACTAGCGGGCCCAAACTGCAGACGGAAACCATCTATTCCTGGCACGACGCGCTGCACATAGCTTCCGAACCCGGAATGACCAGGTAGCCAGGGAAGCAAATTAATCAACTGGGCCACAAAATTAAGCTCCCTGCTAAGCAATCCTTAGAATCAAAAAAATCAGATCAAGAAGGGCAGGTGCGAGCGCTCGCGATTCAACCAAAGCAACGCAACCCACAAACCAGCAACATTGATGACCAGAGACAAAAGCCCCAAAGTCCATTGCACCTCACCAGTCATTAAAGAATGACGTACTGGACTGAGCACTCGGTAGAGAGGATTGAGGTTAGCGGTCCAGGCCATAGCCCCGAGACTATCTTTACGATATAGAATCGGAGAAAGCAAAAATACAAGCTGCAAAATAATTGGAACCAACTGATAAAAATCCCGAAACCGTGCACCTAGCAAACAAACCATCATGGGCGCCCACAACAAAAATAAAAGAAGATTTAGCAGTGGCAGCCAGCCGTAAATCAATAAATTAGAAACTAAATCATTCTGGAACCAACTTAAAACAATCGCAACCAGAAAAAACGACTGAAGGAAAGTCTGTGCCTGAAAAGACCATTCTTCCAACACATAAAAAATAGGATTCAAATTAGTATTGTGAACTTGAATATGATTATGCTCAAAAAGATTGGGTGCCGAACCAATCGCTGCACTGATTCCATTCCAGACAACCAAGCCAACTCCAAGATATACAACATATGTACTGAAATCTTGCACCTTGAATACGGTGCCATAAACCAGCGCCAAAGCTGCAATCGACAATAAATTCGAAAGTCCTAACCAGAAGCTGCCAAGGAATGTACGAGCAAAACGTGCACGAGTACGTGCGGTAGCTGTGAACCACCACGCACGACGAGTGCGCCAGGCATCTTTGAACGTAGACCGAACAGAAGCGCTTGATCTTCGACTAAAGCGTGTGCTTTTCTGGTTCATTGAGCCTGCCTGCCATTGGGCCCTGAGCTGTGATTACGGTGGTAATAGTCCAATGCGTTCTCTAACGGCCCCGAAAACACCAACCGTCCACTGTCAAAAACCAAGCCACGGCGACAGAAACGCCGTAACAATTCATCTGAATGAGAAGCCAACAACAACGTACCAGCAGAACTGAGAAAACGAGTCATGCGCTCCTGGGCCTTCTCATAAAAACTGGTATCGCCCGCGCCAAAGCCCTCATCCATTGCTAAGCAGTCATGGCTACCACCTGTGAGAACTGCGAACAAGAGACGCGCTGCCATCCCCTGGCTGTAAGTCTTCACCGGGAGGTGGATGAAATCACCTAAGCCAGAAAAACTAATCACATCATCGCAAAAATCCTCAAAGCCACGGAGATGGCCATTAACCAACAGGTAATGGGCTTTGGTCGCCTGCAAGCCACTGAGCTCAGGGCTCGTGATGAAGCCCTTATGAATCATCGGAAACACAGGAACATGAGCCTTGAAGTAACCGGAAGTGTGCTGGTAGATACCTGAGACAAGCCGAAGGAACGACGACTTTCCGGCCCCGTTATGACCGATTAAGGCCACCCGTCCCCCTTGGTGAATTGTTAGAGAAATGTCCTGTAAGGCCGTGACTACAGCACCACCGCGGCTTCGACTGAGACGCCCCCCAGTTACGGACCTGATGAGTGTGGACTTCAGCGAGCGAGTTTCAGTTGTGAGGACGGGAATTTCAAGACCAACATGCTCGAGCTGAAGCACAGGGGGGCGGGCCTGCACAGGAGAGAGCTGTAGCTGCTCAGACACCAAGGACCCTTCACTCCGCTGAGTTGCAGACCATACCCCTTTCCGCGAGATCACCCAACTGCTGCAGCTGCTGCAGCTGCTGCATCCATACCTCACGCGCAAAAAGGGTGCGGTAACGCTCCCGAGACTGCAGACACAACTCATGACGTAGAGCCGGCTGATCCGCCAACCACTGGAGAACCCCCGACAAGCCCTCTGGAGTCTGCGTCCATGGAAGACCAGGCACCCGTCCAACCCAACTCATACCTGATCGCGGTTGATCAAAGGCAAGCGAGATCCGGCCAGCTGCCATCGCTTCGAGCTGCACGATGCCAAAGGCTTCGTTGCTGGATTCCGAAGGCAACACCAACAGGTCTGCCATAGACAACTGCTCAAGCTTGGCAGCCTCGGATAACCGTCCAAGAAATCGAACAGGAGAGGCCTTTGGGAAAAGGCGGTGAGCCATCCTCTCAAAAAGAGGTCGTTTGGGGCCATCACCCACCACAACCAGTTGCCAAGGCGAAGTGAGCTTAACGAGCGCCTCGAACAACCAGTCGACGCGCTTATAGCTGTCAAGCCGCCCAATGAATAGCACCCGGAGCGCCTCACCAACGCGAACCTCAGGCAAAGGCAATGCCAGACCAAGCTGCTCCTGATTCTGGCTAAGGCAACAGGGAAGTACGAACACCCTGTTTTGGCAACAGCCACAACGCTGTAACTCCTGCGCCAACACCGGCGAAGTCGTAACCACCGCCGTGAGCTGAGTTATCAACCGCAGAGACAACCATTGATAAAGCGCAAAAAGAAGACCATTGAGGTCTCGATTTGGATCCAGAAAGGAATGCCAATGAACTGAAATCATCCTGCGAGGGCGTATCAGACGAGCTAAAACCAGCACCAACAAGACTCCCGGAGAAGGAAGATGACCATGAAGGGGAGTTTTAGAGCGCAGTAGATGCCACAACATCCGCGAAGGCAACGGCAACTGAAGACGACCAATGAGTTGAATTGTGGGCAAACACTTACGCTGATAGGCAACAAGTAATGGATCGTGTCCAACACGGCTTTGACGCTGCACATCCAGGCTGTAAACCGTCCCACCCCAAACATTGGCTAATTCATGTGCCACTCGTTCAACACCGCCATATCCAGGCGGCCATTCGCGTAGAAGCTGCTCCAATGTGTTTAAGCGATGTGTGATTGTCGACCGCTGTATCGACTGATGAGTAACTGCTGAATATCACCTGAAAGCAGTTCGAAGCGCTCCTGTGGGATCCAACGGGAAAGCTCTGCGATAGTCATCTTCTGTCCATGGTGATCCGCCAACTGAAACAAAACGTGCTTTTTAACAAGAGGGAAGCCACGAGACAAAAGACTTCGCCACGAAAACAAGCTTTGATTAACTTGCTGAGGCTGTGAAATACCATAGGTCTGTAACTCTTCAGCCATAGATGGGTCTGTTAGTAGACCTTCAACCAATGGATAGACAGGCTTTAACACCACATCAGACATTAACAACGCCTGAGAAAGACCTATCTCACCATGATTAATGAGGTCGTCCTTCGAGCCAACCATGGTAAAGTTCAACCAGAAACGCAACCATGCAGGATGGATCAACAATGCCCGGTTGACATGCAATAAAAACGATTGCAGGTGATAAGTCTGTCTTTCGAAGGAGTCCGTAAGACCGGCCAAGACCGGTGTTGAACCAGGATTAATAAAATCGGCATCAGACTCAGTGGTCCATCGCTCAAGCTGAGACAAAAAAACCTCAGGAGACTGAACAAGTAAAGTGCTGTCATTTACAAACACGAGTGATTGCAAGTGCCGGTAAACAGCAGGCGTATAATGAAGCAAGAGAGCCAAGTCTCGGTAGGCCCCAATACAAAGACCAATGTTGACGCGGCTGGCAATTTGGATACCCTTCTGTTCTAAAGCTGCAATGACTGCTGGATTAACGTAGGAGGTAGAGAAAACCACTTGCCATCCGGCCGCCTGAGCGGCCAGTAGGGCATCGCGCCAAGTACAAGGCAAAATTCCACGACGATCAAAGTGGTGAAATATGAGCAGACGCCTTGGTGGACACTCATTCCAACACAAGCGTAAGCGCGAATAGTTGAAGCCACGCTGCAAAAAACCATTGCGATCACGCTGTAGGAGCGCTTCAGCATCGGCATAAGCATGAGTAGAACGGATAGCAGCCGCGTATAAAGCAGGTGAATCCTGGAAAAAGAAATCTTTTCTGCATGTTCGAGCTAAACCCTGCCATAACTGGAGCTTTGCACTGCCACATGGAGGAAGAGCACGCAACCACGGAGACAACAAATTAAGGCTACGACGACGCTGACGCAGCAGAAGAGTTGATGCTTTAGCCAAACGGCGCCGTTCGGAGCGGTCAACGGACAAGCCGCGTACGAAACGCAAAAACCCAATTCGAATAGTCATCAGAAATCCAATTTAAAGACAGATAACGAACACATGGCGAGGTGGTTTTTCCGAAATACCTGAAGGAAAGCAAAAGCACTGCAACTGCTTGAGCGACCAATGACTATTTCGGCATGGATGCAATGCATAGTTCCCTGACGGGGTTGTTAGCCGGAGAAAGCCACTATCTACACAAGGGTTTATCAAATGCTGCTCGAGGAATTGTTAAAAGAATTTGAAAATTGGAGCTCACCTAGTAGCGGGAGGAAATCCAAGAAGCGGGGTTTCCGCAGGAAATCCCAACGCAAGCCAATTTAAGTAATAGATAAGATTCTAGGCGCCATTTGGGCGAAAGCCGGAAGCACTCATCCTCGAGACCGACGCTAAAGAGAACAGTGCAAGGGCTGGCAGGAGCACTAGCGATAGCGTGCGCGTCATGGCCTATACTAGATATGGGGTTGCAAGCCCTCTGACGATCGCCTATAAGATCAAAAGAATGACACCTGTAGCGCTGGTTAACGTCAGCGCTCTTTATTATTTTTTTAGAGGCTCTCTTTCAAAAGATTTTTCCAGCGTTCGCGATTTAAATCTGGAGAAAATTTTTGCAACAGTTCCTTTCTGAGCGATTCATATTTTAATGACAAACGTTTATATTGCGGAATTAATTGATTAATCATATTCCCATGGTCAGGCCCCAAAAGGGCAAGCTGACTTAGTTCTTGATAACTTTGCATCTCGCTAGCAACAACAACCGAGCCAGAACGAACTGCGTCAACAAGTCGATTATGACTAACTCCACCCTTGATCGGACTTTGTGGGTTGGATGGCAACCAAACCACGTGCACAGAACCCAACACCTGCTCGAGTTGGTTGGGCTGTTGGCTGTCATCCCATTGGATGAGCTCCAAATTCCAGGGCCTTAAAGCTGAAGGCAAAGATTCATGAAAAGCTGATTTTGCAAGTTTTAAACCCGTCTCGTTGGACAAAACAACGAAATTAATTGATGGAGCAGCTACGACTGAGCGCATTAATTCATTCAAATGCGCACAAAGAAAGGTAATATTATTTGCATTTCCAAACCATCCGATACGAAGAGGTAAAGAGGGATCGAACTTTTGATAGTTCTGCAACCGAACCTGCCAAGGGTCCTCAATCACTTTAATTGGGGTTGAAGTAGAAGAAAAGTGTTTTGCGCGATCGGCCATCGCCTTACATGGGACAATGATCTGGTCGGCAAGAGCTAAAAGATCGCGATAAACCATCCCGCGAGAATCTGATAAGGGAGCAAGATGATCGCAGTAGAGCAAAGCCACTCTCACATTTCTCGCTTTCATACGGGCTACTACAGAAAGTGTGGCCATAGCAAAACCCTGTACCCTTGAGTCATCAAAATGATTCACCTTGCCGACCACACAGAGTTCGGGTTCGCCCAATTCGGTGAGAATCGAAGGACGATTAATATCCAGCGACAGCAAACGCGGGTTTAAATCAAGCTCAGTAGCGGCAGTAAACATCGGTGACAAATGCATGCGCGCTGATCCAATACCCGAAACGGATGAAATGTCACTCACGAAACCACACCCGTCATGCAGGCTGGTCAATACAAGCAATTTGGAGTTGAGACAGCTGGTCACCTGAACAACGTTTCCGTATTGGCGTACAAGACTTGATAGGTTAGCGGAGGTTATAAGATCTCAAGTATGAGAACACCGCCAATAAGCCGTTTCAATGGATAGTAAAACCGATCAGATGCCACAAGACAACGGAAAAAAGAAAGGCAGTGAGCCTCTGACCCCCAAACAAGTGGTCGCTCAGTCAGCCGAACGCTGGCTAGCCAGAAACCGCTCTTTGGTACTGCGACAAACCCCAGTATGGGCTCAGAGCCTTGCAGCTATTGTAATCGGTTTAGGAGTTTCAGCTGTGACAGCTGGGCTGCTATTTCGAATTGACGAAGTAGTAACGGTGACCGGACAGCTAGAGTCCATTGGAGGCAGCGTTGAAGTTAAGACGCCAGCAGGAGGAAGAGTCGCTGAAGTTCTGTTTAAAGACGGGAGTTTTGTAAACAAAGGTGAACCACTGATTCGATTCGACACACGTCAAGCAGCAACAGACAAAGCCACAAGCACGAAGCTTATCGAGCTTGAAAGATCGGAACTCAAATCAAGGCTAAGCATTTTAAAAAGCCGACAGTTGGTTTTAGAAAAAAAAGTAACTACAAGCTCTCAGATTACACAAGCATTGAGTGATTTAGTAAATAATGGAGCCTTCCAAAGAGTCCAATATCTTCAACAATTGGATGCATTATACGAACTGCAGAGTCAGCTATCAGATGTGAAATTAGAGATGAATCGCTCAAAACTAGAATCTGAAAAAAAAATTGGCCAACTAAACAATCAATTGAAGCAAGCGGAGCTTCAGCTTCAGTATCAAAATGTAATTGCTCCAGCTTCGGGAATTATATTTAATCCCAAAGCGCGCGTTTCCGGAGTAATTAGTGCTGGAGACCCAATACTTACGATCATTCCACAGGAGGGCCTTAAAGGGAAGGTCTTTGTACAAAACAAAGATATAGGATTTGTTAAAAATGGTCAGAAAGCACAAGTTCGCATTGATGCTTTTCCATTCACTCAATATGGTGAGCTGGTTGGAGCAGTCGGCCAGATAGGAGCAGATGCTTTAGCACCGGATCAAGAAGCTCAATTTTACAGATATCCAGTTATTTTAAACCTTAAAACATCCTACCTAGATTACAAAGGAGTTCAAATACCACTTCGAAGTGGGATGGCAATTACAGCGAATTTAAAGCTTCGAGACAAACGACTAATAAGCTTAATTTCAGACATGTTTGTAGATCAGACGGAAAGCATTCGCAGCATAAGGCAGCAATAATTAAAACTAAGATTATGTTTTAATATTGCCTGCAGTCATTTTAATATTGTAAATGTTCAACTTATTTAAAAATGCATACATGTGAGGAAGCAGAGAAGTGTTCTGAGTACACAATAAGACTACTTTTTGGTCTACGCCGGACTCATGTTTTATAGGAAATGCCGTTAAAGAAGAAAATACCTGGCTAAACCGAGCAATCCACCATTCGGTAGGCGCAAGAAGGACATGTGCATTGCGTCCATCCGCAAGTCGCTTCACAGCTGGCTGTAAATCCACCACCACATAACAGAACAAACCTGTAAGCGTTGCGATTTCTCGGATTGTTGAATCAATTGAGTTAATCTCGACATGCTCTAACACATCCAGACACGTCAAAACATCATGGGGGCTCTCAGGCCTGGCTGACCATCGTTCTACGGCGGGATCATATCCCGAGACATTGATAGAGCCAGGTAACTCACGACGCAGGCGTTCTACAAGCAACCCCTTGCCGGTGCCGTAATCGAGCACTGAAGAACATAAACCTGCCTCATGCATTCGCGTCAGCGCCAAAGGAAGACGAAGCGCCATACCAGAAGCCGCATCTCGGCGACCAAATTCGGGGTCTGCCTGGTGAAGCGAGCGATTCAGAGCCAACTGCTGGTCGGAGATGAGCTCAGCCATCTAAAAATCCAATCAAGTACCATCCTTTCACAGATGAACCCTAATAGAACCAACGGTTTGAACGGCCCAACCGAACCAGATCCAAATACCTGGCTTTCGGAGGAACGCCTTGAAGAACTCACTCAACTCACGACGTCAGCTCGTCGTCTTCTTGTGCAGGCCGGAATGTGGAGGGCGACACTTGGCTATTGGGTACGTGAACAGGCCTCGTTGGAAGCCTGCTGGAATGAGCAGGATGAAAAGCAGAAGCTGAATGAGTTAGAAAACCAATGGCGTGCGAAAACGCCACCTGAGCTTCAAAATCTAGATCCAGAAATACTGCGAGCAAAGCTCCGAGTAGCGCCAGCAGCTGCTTGCTGGAGCCGTGAACAATGGGGTCATCGCCTAGATTCCTTATTCCTTCAATCCAAAAGCAAGCTGGATCGTGCCAGTTGCAGAATCATCCGACTAAGCAACAAACCTCTAAGCACTGAGCTCTATTACCGCATCAAAGCCGGTGAGACAAGCTTCGAAACGGCAGCACGAGAATTCGGTGAAGGAGCGGAACACCTTCAAGACGGCTTGATCCCTATGCAACCTCTCCGAACCATGCCATTCGGTCTAGCAGCAGTGCTAGAACATCTCAAACCTGGACAAATCAGCCAACCTATGCGAATTGGCAAGGGTTTCTGCCTCGTAAAACTGATCAATATGCAGATCAGCCAATTGGACGAAGCCACGAGCGAGGCACTCCTAAGCGAGCAACTCAGACTCTGGATTGACAGTGTAGTGGATGTGCTGGAAACTAAACTAAACTGAACTCATACTTGATCAGCGGTAGACGACTTGGAGACAACCACAACACCTGATTGGCGAGAAAGTCTCCTGGAGCGGTTGGCAAGTCAGCCACCATTCTCCTATTTGGTGCAATCTGAATTAACAGAGTGGTTGCAACCAGCCGAACGCATACGATTTAACCCTGGAGAACGACTAATCCGCCCGGACGAAATTAACTCCGGTGTCCTTCTCATTCTTACTGGCTTCATAAGACTGATCGCAATCGGTAATGATGAAGAGGGTTCATTCACCATGGACAAACGCGGCCCGGGCCAGCTGATTGGCTGGACGAGCCTTTTGAGAGGGGCTGGTTGTGAGTTTGTTATCGCGAGTACTGAAGTAATAGCAGTCTCGCTCCCAGCAGAAACCTTTGTAAAACTTATCCTAAGAACTCCGAAGTTCGCGGCTTATTTCTTTGATCAGAGCAATCAGCACGAGGCTTATACAGTTGCCGTAGCGGCTGCTGAACTGCAACCCAAACTGCCTTCTGACTGGCGGGATGGACTGTTGCAGCGAGTACAAGAGGCCCGCACAATCAGCCTCGAGTCAAATGCGTCATTACAAGATCTCCAAACACTACCCACTGGCTGGAATTGGCACTTAAGCACACCTGATGTACCTGGTGTACCAGTAGGTACTTCACTATTGCCATCAGCTGAACAGCTTCCAAACCGACCAGGATTTCTACTGCCATACAGATTTGTAGCTTTACCTGAAGGAGCCGCCTCCACCCCCGCTGTTGAACCAAGCCAACTAATCCAGGCAGCGAGTGATGTAGAGAAAACACCAATGGATCTTCATCAACTAGGGATTCTGGAAGAGGACCATCTTGATGATGAAGCCCGCAATCCTGTAGTACGCGGGAAAGGACCACAACGCGAAGCCCTAGCTGTATGTGAAATGGTGGCCCTAGATCAAGGGGTACCATTTAGAAGAGATGCAATCTTGAAAGTTCTTGAAAATCAGTTTCGTCGCGATAAAGGCCTAACTCTTGAACTAATTGCTGGCTTATGCGAATTGCTAGGCATGAGCAGTCAAATTGCAAAAACATCCTCTATTCATATCAATAGCATAGAAGCACCGGCAATAATGCTTCTTGATGATATTCCGGTTGTCTTCTATGGATCAGAAAAGGGAAAACTCATCATTGCGCACCCGCATCACGGAATTAAGAAATTAAGCTTCGAAAAAATAGAAGAGCAACTTGGTGATGAATTCCAATTCGTCCTTCCTAGACGAATAGCTACAACCCCAACAAGTCGCTTTGGCTGGAATTGGTTCACTCCTTTACTCAAGAAATACAAAAGATCACTTATTTTAGTTTTTATTGCTTCATTACTGGCCCAAATGTTTGGGTTAGCTATTCCACTTCTGTTGCAACAAATCATCGACAAAGTACTGAGCCAAGGAAATCTCAGCAGCCTAAACGTACTTGGCACAGCGATGGTTGTTATGGCCTTATTTCAAGGAATTTTACAAGCGCTCCGCACATATATCTTTGTTGACACAACTGACCGCATGGATCTAACGCTTGGTAGTTCAGTAATTGACCGTCTATTGTCATTGCCTTTAAGTTATTTTGAACGTAGATCTGTTGGAGAATTGAGCCAACGACTGGGTGAACTAAATACAATCCGTGGTTTCCTAACTGGTACAGCACTAATCTCAATTCTGAACCTGATTTTTGCAGTTGTCTATCTTGTAGTTATGTTTGTTTATTCTCCTCTACTTAGTGGAGTTGCTCTATCAACATTCCCTCTTTATGTACTGCTCGTCTTTGGTGTCGCGCCAATTTATAAATCATTGATCCGTAAACGGGCTGTGGCATCAGCACGAACACAAAGTCACTTAATTGAGGTGATTGGTGGCATTCAAACCGTTAAAGCCCAGCATTTCGAACTCACGGCACGCTGGAAGTGGCAAGATCGCTACAGGATTTTCGTGAATGAAGGGTTTAAGAGCGTTGCACTTGGCTCTACCTCAGGTGAAATTGGTAATTTCTTGAATCAATTAAGTGGGCTGCTAGTCCTTTGGGTTGGGATGTGGCTCGTACTCCAAGGTGAATTTACTCTCGGACAGTTAATTGCTTTCAGAATAATTTCCGGAAACGTAACTGGGCCTTTGCTACAGCTCGCAGGCCTTTACCAAGGATTCCAAGGAGTTCAGCTCTCAATGGAACGATTGAGTGACATTGTTGATCAGAACCCCGAATTAAATAAATCAGATGATATTGGTCAAATAGCCCTTCCATCAATTCAAGGTAGTGTTCGTTTTGAATCTATTAATTTCCGTTTTGGCGATGCAGGTCCATATCAGCTTAACGACGTCAGTGTTGATATTCCTGCTGGGAATTTTGTAGGGATCGTTGGCCAAAGTGGAAGCGGCAAGAGTACTTTGATGAAGCTTTTGCCTCGGCTTTATGATCCAGCTCGTGGACGCATCTTCATAGATGATTACGACATTGGTAAAGTTAATCTTAGTAGCCTCAGGAGACAAGTGGGCATTGTTCCTCAAGACTCACTTTTATTCGAAGGAACTGTAGCAGAAAATATTGCTTTAAATGATCCACAAGCCAGTACTGAGTCAATAATTGAAGCTGCAAAGCTTTCATGCGCACACGAATTTATTATGTCACTTGGACAGGGTTATGCGACACCATTAGCAGAAAAAGGTTCGAATCTCTCTGGTGGTCAACGTCAAAGAATTGCTATCGCACGCACCATTTTAAGTAACCCCCAAATGCTGGTGATGGATGAAGCTACTAGTGCACTTGACTATGATACAGAGAGGCAACTTTGCCTGAATCTTCAAAAATGGGCTCAAAATCGAACGGTATTTTTTATCACTCATCGTCTCTCAACAATCCGGAATAGCGATTTAATTCTAGTAATGCACAAAGGTCGACTAGAAGAAAAAGGATGTCATGAGGACTTGATAAAGTTAAGAGGAAGATATTCAACACTCTATCGTCAGCAAGAGGCATCAGCATCAAGTTAAACATCACTCGTGCCAATAGAATTACTTAATTACTGTTTAATTCGCCCCTTTTGCTAAAAAGCCAAAACAGAACACGCCTCTTCGCTAAGAGCATTTAAGACTCGCATTGAATTCATGCGATTAATTATTTTTAAAAACATCACAACATCAACATTCCTTTCCAAATAATTCGAAGATTTAGCCAATATCCTTACAACAAAAAACAGAGGCTATAGGAAAATTAAATTCTAGCGGAAGCAATTAGAACTAACCTCAAACATAATTAGACCTCTACAGCTTATTTAATAAAGACGAATTTATTATTGCTTGATTGAATTACCTAAGAATACAACATCAAGGAAGAGCGATATTATCATCTCGTTCACTATTGCTGAATAAAGCATTGTTACCAGAGAGTGAAATAAAAGCCAGAATCAAGTATCAAAGCAACAAGAAAGAGCATTTGCTTGACGAGTACTAGCGTTACGCCATTACATAGACGAGAGAATCTTGTTTATTTTGATTATCATAATAGATAACACTCTCAAGACCTAGCTGCCCTAGTAAAATTATCACTTTTAATATGCATACTTCATTGCCACAGAAAGTAATTGAGGAAAATACTATTCAAGGAATACAGCATATGCTCCTGGGCATGAACGCAAGATTGACGAAAAATTGCTTATGATCATCAGGCAAGCATGCAACACGCACTATGATGATGAAGTGTCGGAATTTGCATCATGACTTCCATTAAGCTAGATTTTGGTTGAAATAGCATAAGTTGCTTACTCCATGACAAATACCTAACCTGTAACCAGCTTTTCACAATGCAAAGATTAAAGATAGATATTTTAAAGCCAACCAGTTAAAAATAAAAGCCTATTAAATTGCCGAATACAATATAATTTCGATTCAGAGCGAAGCCTGAAAATTTGCTACCTACATAATATGGAATTAGCTCAAGTATATATTCAACAGAACTAGTACGTTGCGACATAATTCATAGGAAACTAAAAAATCAAAACAAGATTGGAAAAAATCACGATGCCAGATGCGAAATAAAGACATACCCGCTCTGGCAAAGAGCCATTTGACTTTAATCAGAAGAGCTAAATAAAAACTGAATAGGTTATTAAAGAGAAAAACCCCATAGCGGGGGACCAATGATCTGGAAGCAGGGTAATAGCGCGTCTAATTAGATCGTAAACCCAGGATCGTGAAATCGATTCGATCTTCTTACTGGCATTTAGTTCAACAGAGCCAAGGCCATACACTAGGTGCTGACCAACCTGTAGTCAGAAGAATCCTTAGCGAAGAGATAGGTCTTGGAACCGCCATAGGTAAACCGTGCTGCATAACACCAACATTTTCTCTGCGATGAACGTAGCTGTTGCTATGAGTCAGAAGAGCTAAACATAGCCTATACAGATTATTGAAAGACAAAAAAAAAGCCCCCTAATAGGGGGCCTTCGATTTTGAGCAAGAAATTAGAACTATGTCTAATCAGATCATCAGCCAAGGATGGTGAGATCAATATTCTTGCTGGCGTTAAGGTCGACAGCGCCAACACCAGACACAGCTGCTGAACCAACCTGTACAAGGAGGTTGTCAGAGGAACCCTTAACGAAGAGATACGCCTTGGAATCTCCATCGATGAAACCAGCTGCATTGCCCGCAGAAGTGTTGTCTGCGACGTATGCGGCTCTTGCTGTGAGGTTGTTGTCGAAACCTGCAGAGAAGGTCACAACTCCGTTAGTAGCAGTAGCTTTTGCCGCAGAGAAGGATGCTTGTGTAGCACCAGGCTCATAACGGAATGAATACTTAGCACTAACGTTGTCAGTTACCTGAACTGCAATCGTGTCAAATGCACTCAGAGTTGACTCGGAGGCAGTTTGATACTCGAGCTCGATGGCAACTGTTTGGTCTTGGGTCAGAACGGAGGCTGAACCCAGCAGATAGTCGGCACCAGCACCGCCGTAGACGGTAGTAGAACCGTAATCAGCACCAGAGGCGATGTCGTTGTCTACGAAGTAGACGCTATCAGCACCCTTAGCTGCGTTGATTCTGGAGGAAAGAATCTGATTATCTCCAACAGACTTGAAGATATCGCCGCCATTGCCAAGACCAACCGTGGAGTCAAGGATGATGGTCCCGCCGACTGCGGTGAAGATGTCTGCACCTGCACCCATGCTGACGGTGCTTGCAGTCATATCTGCAGAGAAGGTAACGGTGTCGTTACCGCCGCCGCCATAGATGGTGGAAGCAGTGAAGACAGTACCGCTCTCGATATAAATGTGATCGGCGCCGTCTCCATCAAGCGGGTTGGCGTTAGCACGGTCACCGCCGATAATGACATTTTCAGCGCTGTCAACGTGAAGCGTGATTGTGTCGTTGCCTTTTCCACCAGCGAGAGTAGAGCCAGTGAAAGTGGTGATTTGACCAGAGAAAGTATCGGCTCCAGCACCCAAACCAACAGTGGACTTGTTGATTGTTGTGACTGCATCAAGGCTCACAAGGTCATTGCCCTGGTTGCCGTTGACGTAAAGAGATGAATAGGTGGATGCACCGCTCAGATCGATGGTGTCAGCACCCTTACCAGCTTGGAATTCAGAAGCATTAACTGTTGCTGCGATTGCAGCTCCAGTCCAAACATCATTGACATTGGTGAAAGAACCAATGATGTCGTTACCAGCGCCACCAGCGAAAGTAGTGGCAGAAACGGTTGCCAGGCTGTCACCTAAGGCAATTGAGTCATTACCAGCGTTGGCTTGGAAGAAAGCACCAACGGCTGTCCGAATTGCTTGGTGCGAAGTAAGTACACCAGTGACGGAGACGCTGAAACCTGTCTCTGTAGCTGCATTGCCCGAGAGGACAGTGACAGTTGCGCTATTGGTGTAAGTAGCGGAACCAACAAGTTGGGCTTCTCCGCTGTAGACGACGTTTCCGCTGAAGGCACTTGCACCAACGGTGATGAAACCCGTGTTGGTTGCAACAGCTGTGTAACCAACAGCACCAAGGCTGATGATGTCGTTGCCTTCTTGTCCGTAGACGCTTTGAGCTGTGACGAGGGTTCCGCCAAGGTCAGCCACCGACACCTTGTCGTTAGAAGTCGAGGCCGTGAGCGCGAGCCCTGCTGAAGGAATGCCGTAATAGGCCATGAAGTTCAGTTGAAGGGCGGAGCCCTCAGAATGACACTTGCAGAGGATAAGTACTCATGGCTGTTGTGGCAACCGCTTTGAGCGCCTCTTGTGTCAGATCCCCAACAGACCCTGCCAGCTCCGAAGCGAAAGAGCACGATTCCAAGCCTGCTCTGCCTTCTGTCGCTGCAGACGTCCCCTGTGCATCCTCTCCTCATGCTTTAGCTCTAGTGCCCGGCTCATGCCCTCAACCAAGGACTCTTGATCGCGGTGATCCACCCAAATTGTGGCCTTTGGATCGGTTATCTCCCGAACCACTTCAAGATCACTACCTACGATGCAACATCCGCTTGACATCGCGTCCAGCAGACTCCAACTAGCAACAAAAGGACGTGTGAGATAACAGTGTACGTGACTGCTTTTCAACATTCGAGCGTAAGCAGTAGTAGGTAAGTGACCAACCATTCGAACTACGGACTTTCTAATCCAAGGTTCAAGAAGACGCTGGGCCCAACGACCGAAGCTTCCCTCCTCAGGCATGTGCGCCCCATAAGCAACTCGATCGTCGCCGGCAATCACGACCTCAAGGTTGGGATGACGTTCGAAAAGACGAGGAAGGGCAGCAACAAATTCCGGGAACCCTCTCATAGGCTCCATCCCACGTGTGGCATATGTGAGCCGCAATCGATCTTTTGGGCGCCAAGCTGGATTCATCACAAAAAAGCTGGTGTCCACCCCTTCGTGAATCACCTCACATCGATGCCTAAGTGCAGACGGAAGCTGATCACGCTGCCAGCAAGTCGGGGTCACAATGTGATTTGCTTCGGTCAGCTCAAGAGCCAAACTCAGATTGCGATGTCGAAGCGTCAAACATTTAGCGGGGGTGTAATCCCACCATTCATTTCCCGGATCGTATACGTACTCAGCAGCGTCATTTGCAAACCACCATTCTAAATAGCTAATACGACGAGCCTGAGGAAAAACCCAGCTCACATCCAAACCACAGCCCCAACCACTGTGGCTGA
>MDSZ01098669.1_pt1 | contig 17190 bp, 18 predicted proteins | sample 811201 | NCBI WGS metagenome assembly MDSZ01 (sample SAMN05326647, study PRJNA326480) | marine metagenome | isolation source: seawater | place: Indian Ocean: North | collected 2010
CAATGACTGCTCCAGTATTTATAATTACATTTTTACCTATTTGTGCATATGCGTTAATTATTGCACCATGCATTACAATAGTTCCCTCTCCTATTTTTGATAACTTTGAAACATATGCAAAAGGAGATACTATGGTAGGTAATTTAAAACCAAAATTTTTAAGTTTTCTATAGAGCCTTAATCTTGTTTTAAAATCTTTTATTTGACCAACGCCGATTAACGCATATTTAACTTTTTTTTTTATTTTTTTTAATTGGATTTCCGGTAGCACTTTTTTTGATCTGTTTAATTTTCGATCAATATATGAGTAAAATGAGTATTTTTTTTCTTCTCGTATTACATCTAAACATGAACGTGCATGTCCGCCGGATCCAATGATAATTATCTTATGCATTTAATTCTTTAGTAATTTGCTCTAAATCTTTTTTTTTTAAAAAGGGGGAAGAAGGTAAACATATACTTTCTTTAATTAGTCTTTTAGCATTAGTAATTTTGTAATTTTGAAATCTAGAAAAAGGTTTTTGTAAATGATTTAGTTGCCAAACTGGTCTAACTGCAATTTTTTTTTTAATCATTTTTTTTATAATTTGATTACGTGAAAACTTAAATTTATTATTTATTCTAATTAAGTTAAGCCAATTATTATTATTTGAATAAGATGGGTTTTTCGCAATTGATACATATTTTAAATTTTTAATTTTTTTTTCATAAAAATTTCTAATAAATCTTTTCTTATTTAAAAAAGATTTTAATTGTTTTATTTGACTAATACCTAAGGCTGCTGAAATATTTGACATTCTATAATTATATCCAATTTCATTGTGAACAAAAAAAATTGAGTCATCTTTAGCTTGAGTGGTTAAATATTTAGCTTTTTTTGCTAAATTATAATTATTAGTCAATATCATTCCGCCACTTCCAGTGGTTATTATTTTGTTTGCATTGAAAGAAATAGCTCCCATTAAACCGATTGTGCCTGTATGCTTATTATTTTTTTTATATTTAGTTCCTAAACTTTCGCTAGCATCTTCAACGATAGGTAATCTTCTTTTATCACACTCTCTCTTTAATTTGATTATATCTACGGCATTACCCCAAACATGTGTTATCAAAATTGCCGAAATTTTTTTTTTTGTTTTTTTGTTATATGTTTGATTATTCTTTTTAAATGTATTGTTTTTTAAAAACTCGATAGTTTTATCTACATCTATATTATAATAATCGTCACTATCCATGAAAACTGGAGAACAAGAGTTATATAAAACTGCATTTATTGAAGCTACAAAAGTAAGCGTGGGAACTATTATCTCATCTCCAGAGGAAACACCTGCTAACTTTAAACTTATGTGTAAGGCTGAGGTACCTGAGTTGCACGCTATAGCATACTTAGAGCCGGTGTACTTAGAGATTGCCTTCTCAAATTGATTTACATAATTTCCTCCCGTAGAAACCCAACCACTAGAAATACACTTTTTCAAATAACTTATTGCACTTTTGTGAATTAAAGGAGAATGAAGATCAATCATTGCTTAACAATTATTTTATAGTTACCTAATTTATCATAATTTTTATTATTTTTTTTTTCTTTTTTAATCTTATTTATTATTTCTTTTATTCCATACTCTACTGAATATTTAGGTTTGAATTTAAGTATTTTTTTTACTTTAGAAAAATCTACTACATAATTTCTCTTATCTTTAGATTTTTTTAAAAACTTTATTTTTCCACCAATTAATTTTTTAATCTTAGTTCCGATTGATTTCTTAGTATAATTATTTTTATTACTTCCTACGTTAAAAATTTGATAATCAGTAAGATTTTTTTTTGAAAAAATTATAATTTCAATTAATCTAGCAAAATCTTTTACATGGCAGTAAGGTCTCCAAGTATTGAAATCATAAATTTCTAAATACTTTTTTAAATAAAGATCTTTTGTAAACTCATTTATAGTCAAGTCGTATCTCATTCTATTAGAAAAGCCAAAAGCTGTAGCAAATCTAAGTATCGTAGGACTAAAAGCTTTTTTTCTTTTCAATTTTAATATAAATTTTTCAATTTTTACCTTTGATTTAGCATAAGGTGATAAAGGTTTTAATTTATGATTTTCATTTAAGTGTTTATTTTTCGATAATCCATAATTTGAACAAGTTGAAATAAAAATAAATTTGCTTGCATTTTCTTTTGTATAAACTCGTTTAATGTAATTTATTGTTGCCATCTCATTAATTTGCAATGATATTTTTTTGTATTTATTTGTAATGGGATCGCCTACAAGGCCAGCTAAAAAAATTATAGCATCATACCTTTGATCTATTTTTTTAAGATCTTTATTAATTCTTAAATCTCCATTTACAAATTTGTATTTTCTTGAATTTTTTTTTTTATTATTTTGGTTATAAATTAAATTATCAAATGAAGTAATTTGTAATTTTTTTGATGAAAAATGATCGTACAGCGCATTTCCAATATATCCCTCCCCGCCGACTATTAAAATATTTTTATTATACATTTAAAAATTAGGCTTAATTTTGAAAATATTTATAAAGTTTGTCAAATAATTGACCAACCTCCATCAACCACAAAATTCGTTCCAGTTATATATGTGGAGGCATCTGAAGCTAGAAACAATGTGGAGTTTGCAATTTCTTCAGGAGTAGCTAGCCTTTTCATTGGGCATAAAGCAGAATATCTTTGTAAAAATTTTTTGTCTTGTCTTTTTTTTGAACCTTTAACATGACCTAAAATTCCTCCGGGGCTAATTGTATTTATTCTTATGCCAAATTTCCCGTAATATGATGCTAGCTGTCTTGAAAAATTTATTAATCCACCTTTAATTATTGAGTAATTCATATTTTCTCTCATTGTGGTATCTTTATATAAAAACATATTCTGACCAAGAAATCCATAAGTAGAGCCAAACAAAATTACACTTCCTTTAATTTTTTTCTCCCTCATTTTCTCACAAGTTTTGTATGCAAGCCATGTCCCAGAGTTAAGATTTATGTCAATATTTTTTCTCAAAATTTCAAGTTTATTTTTCTTAAATGAACTTAGTTTCCAATCTTTAGTAACTGGATATGAACAATTTACAAATATGTCAGGACAGCCGTTTTTTTTAAAAAAATATTTAATATTATTTTCTAAGCTTTCTAATTTTGATAAATCAAAATATTGAAATGTAAATTTTAAATTTTTAAATTTTTTTTTAAGCAAATTTCCTTTTTTTTTATCAAAATCTAAGACTGTCACTCTTGATCCAGCAGACAAAAAAGACTCGCAGATATTCTCACCAATTAAACCACACCCACCTATAATTAATGATTTTTTATTTTTTAATTTAAAATTATTTAAATAATTTTTCATTTTTTTTCATATAAAATTTAACAATATTAAAGTCATATATATCATCAATATCAACAGATCTTTCTCTTGGCATTGTATAAATTATTGTTTTTTTATTTAATAATTTATGTTTTTTTAACCAAAAGCTTCTTCTAAAGATATAAATCGATGCATTAATTTCAAAAACTTCTGGAGCGTCTTGTCTTCGGAATAAATTTCTACCTTTTTTTACAACTGTATAACCATTTTTACTCTTTTCAATCATATTAAAATAAGGATGTTTTTTTGCACTACAGACAGAAATTAAATTTTTTGAATTTTTAAGTTTTTTAAGTTTTGTTAAGGATCTTTTTATATCTTCTATACTTCTTAAAGGAGAGGTAATATCTAAATCTATGACAAAATCAAATTTGTCATTAAAATATTTCTCAGAATTAACAAATGCGTGCCTTATCGCATCAAGCTTTGGGCTTTTATCATTTGAAAGTTTTCGTGGTCTTATAAACCAGGATTTAGCACCGTATTTTTTTGCTAATTTTTGAATTATCTTTGAGTCGGTTGAAACTACTATCTCGGTAAAAATCTTGGACTTAATAGCTTGTTTTATTGTGTATGCTATTAAAGGTTGACCATAAAGCTTTTTTATGGACTTGTTTTTTAAACCCTTAGAGCCACCTCTTGAACAAATTGTACAAAGAACTTTCATATTTAAATAATATCTATAAATTTTTTATATAAGATTTTGTTAAAATTTATTCTTTTTAAATTTTTTATAATTTTTTTTGATGTGTCACCCTTGTAATAAGGATTTTTAAGGTGAATCATTTTCTTATTAAATTTCAAAGAGGAAGCAACTTTTATTTTTTTTAAAATATTTTCTTTTTTATAATTACAATCTATTACATTTTGTGCTTTCAAGCGACCAGATTGCCTCTTACCGAGATTTATTGACGGTTTTTTAAAACTTACAAGCTCAATTATACCGCTTGATGAATTGCCTATATAAAAATCAATAAGTTTGCAAAGTGAAAAATATTTTTGATGACCTAAAGATTTTAATAAAAAAGTATTTTTTCTATATTTAATAAATTTTTTTATTTTTTTTACAATATGCTCATGTCCTATATCTGCATTTGGCATTGTAAAAATAATCGTATAATTATCTAAAGTTTCTATCGCATTAAAAAAATTTTGTAAATTCTTATAATTAATTTTTTTTTCTAAAGTTTCTGGGTGTAAAGAAACCAATACAATTTTTTGTAAAAATTTTATTTTTAATAAAGATTGAAGTTCATTTCTACTTAAGAATTTAATTTTTTTAATAGACTCTGCTCCTAATGACCCGACATTAAAAACATTCTTTTTGCTTTCTCCTAATTGTAAAACTCTTCTTTTATAAACTTCGGTAGAAACAAAGTGAATATGAGATAATTTTGTTATTGAGTGTCTTATACCCTCATCCATTGATCCGGTTGTCACTTCTCCTCCGTGAATATGAATAATTGGTATTCTGTTTAAATAAGCTGAAATTACACTTGAATAAATTTCGTATCTATCACCTAAAATTAAAATTACTTCTGGCTTTATCTTTTTAAAAAGCTTGTCGAATTTTTCAATTCCTATTCTTAAAGATTTAGATATATCTGTTGAAGTGTCACCACGTATTTTAAGATCTACATAGCCATCAATTTTAATTTTTTGATCTTTTATATAATCAACAGTCTTGCCAAAAAGTTTTGATAGATGAGAACCAGTAACAATAAATTTTAAATTAAAGAATTTATCTTTTCTTATTTCTAGAATTAGATTTTTTAATAGATCAAATTCTGATCTTGATCCAGAAATAATACAAATTTTCATAAACTAAATCTTTATATTATCGTCAAAATAAAAGTTAAATTTTGATTTTTTTCCGATTATTTTATCCCAATTAGATGCCGGTATTCCCTTCTTGGCTCTTTTGGTGGTTATATTTAGGATTGAGAACCTTTCTCCTTTTTTTATTTGTCTTTTTGCAACAATCTGTTTTCTAACAATATTTAAATTTTTTAATTCGTTAAAATAAGGTTTTTTTTCATATTTTCCTAAACTTTTTTCATAACATCTAATTTTTTTTACAAATTTGTATAGCTCAAATGGAGATAGACTAGAGCTATGATCGGGTCCTTTCATTTTTTTATTTAATGTAAAATGTTTTTCAATAATTTTTGCACCTAGAGAAATGGCCATAATAGATGCCTCTGAACCTTGGCTATGATCTGAATAACCCACTTGAATTTTTAATTTTTCACTTAAATATTTTATTGAAAGTAAATTTAATTTTGAAATATTTGCTGGATACTCAGTGCTACAATGTAATATTGATATATTTTTTTTTTTTAGACCAGAATTTGTGAGTATAATTATCGCATTTTTAATTTCATCAAGCTTACTCATGCCAGTAGAAATAATTACTTTGATTTTAAATTTTCCAATTAATCTTAAAAGTGGAATGTTAGTAATTTCTCCAGATGGAATTTTAATGAACCGCGGTTTCATTTTTTTAAGAATCATTGCACTTTGTTCATCAAATGGACTTGCCATAAATTTTATTTTCTTTCTTATACATCGTGCTTTGATTTTTTTTAAATCATCATAGCTAAGTGAGTATTTTTTTAACATATCCAATTGATTTAAAAATTTAGAATTTTTTTTTTGATATTTGGCTAAATTCATTTTTTTTTGTGAGAGATTTTCAGGTATAAACATCTGAAATTTAATAAAGTCTGCTCCTGATTTTGCAGCTAGATCGATCATTTTAAAAGCATTTGAAATTTTTCCGTTATGATTAACTCCTGCTTCAGCAATAATTAAAGTTTTTTTTTTCATAATTCTCTATCTAAGCTTTTTTTATATGTTTTAAATTTGTAATAATCTTTTTCATTATCAAATTCATACCAGCCTCCTTTAAATTTTATTGCGTAACAGTTTATTTTTTCTTTTATTTTAACTAAGTGATTAATTAAATCTGTCATATAAGCTTTATTCAAACTTTGCCCAGATATTCCCCAGTTTTTCTTAGTTTTATTTTTTTCTTTTTGCCATATTGATAATATTATTTTGTTTATTTTTTTAGATGTTTTAATGATACCTATGTATCGTGCATCAATTTCTTTTAAATTTTTAGTATTTTTTCCAATTTCTTTTATTTGATTTTTTTTATTTATCTTTAAAGACTCAATATCAGTTTTAATTTTATTAAACCTATACTTCCAATATTTTTTCCAAGCAAAATCTACTCCGACTGAAAACTCATTTTTTATCATTAACATTTTTTTTAAAATATTATTTGATAAATAAAGGTCAGAGTAAATAATTAATGTGTCTTTTTTCATTTTACTTTTGGCCTTCATTAAAGAATAAACCATATTTGTTCTGTGATAATTTTTATTGTAGAAATAATTTATTTTTTTAAAATTAAACTGTTTTGCCTTATATCCAGTCACTATTGAAATATCTTTTAAACCAAGTTTCAATAATTGATTTATCAGTCTTTGGATTAATGAAATTCCGTTGATTTCTAAAAAACATTTAGGTTTTTTTTTGGTAAGAGCTTTCATCCTTTTACCTTCACCTGCTGCAAGAATTATAACATTCATGTTATAATTAAAAATGGTTAAAACTATTCAATTCGTTTTTTTTATTAGAATTATTTATCATGATTATCTTCTTGGTTATTTTCTGTTGAAAAATACTTATTACTTAAAAATAAATAAATACTAATAGATAGAATAGATGCTAAAAATGAAAATAAAAAAAATATTTCCACTATTATTTTTAAGTTTATCAATTTAAAAAAAACTGCCCAAATACAAATATGTTGAATATCATAAATTAATTTTGTGTATTTCCCTAAAAAATCATTTCTATGATATGGTTTTATTTTTCTATTATTATTTTTATCATTAATCCACCTCGCTAATGCTGAAAATCTATCCATTACTAAGTGTTGCATAGGATGAAGAGTTATCGTTATGAGACAAAATATCTGAAATAACAAACTATCTTCTCTAAAAAGTGTAAGAAAAAAAATTATATGTAAAATACCTCCTACAAAAATATCACATAATCCGTCTATAAACCTTCCGTTAAATGATGTTTTTTTTTGATGTCTAGCAACAATCCCATCTGTAAAATCTAAGAAATATGACATGATAAAAAAAATCATTATAAAATTTAGATCTAACTGATAGTTGGAAAATGTAAAAAATAAAGCCAGTAAACCAAGAAAAAAACTAATTAAAGTTATAAAATTTGGATTTAGGTATTTAAAAATAGGAAAAATTATTATCCCCCCTAATCTATAAATACTAGTGAAAAATGAGTTTTCGTAGTAATCAAATAATGTTTTATAATAATAATGTAAATTTTTTTTAAATTCTTTCATTTGATAAGTTTATAAATTTATCTTTAACTTCAAAAATTTTATCACAATGCTTAAGTATATTCCTACTATGACTGATAATCACTATCGTTAGTTTTCCTTTAATATTTTTAATTTCATTTGCTATATAATTTTCTGTATTTATATCTAACGAATTTGTTGCTTCATCCATAATAATGAATTTTTTTCCGTGGTAAAATGTTCTTGCTAATGCTAAACGCTTATTTTGACCTCCAGATAAACGAACTCCATTTTCTCCGATAAGCGTATTTAATCCTTTTGGAAAATTAGAAATTACTTTTTGTAAATTTGATTGTTTTATTACTTCAGAAATTTTATCATGATCTATTCTATTTTCATCATTTTCTAATGATATGTTAGTTTTAATAGTATCCTCCAAAATTATTGGTTCTTGGGGTAAATAGCCAATTTTGTCATATAAATTAAACTCATCGCTTAACTTTTTATTATTAACAAATATTTCTCCGGATGAAGGTCTTAATAAACCTAAAAGAATATCTACAAATGTTGTTTTTCCTGATCCCGATTCTCCAATTATTCCAACACACTCATTTTTATTTATGATAAAATTAATTTTTTCAAATACTTTAACCTTAGAGTTTTTGTAAGTGAAACTTACATCTTTTATTTGAATTGATTCTATATCATTATAATTACTTCTCTCTTCAATTAAATTCTTCAACCTTGTATTTTTGAATTTAGAAAATTTAACTAAGTCATTATAAATAATATTTGTGGATGAATATAATCCTGCAACTCTATTTAAACTTGAAATAATGAATGAAATACTTGGAAGCAATCTTATTGCTGCGATTAAGTATACTCCAATAATAGGAAAATATAATTTTATATCCTGATTTGTGGCATTTAAATAATAAATAAAAATAATACCAACAAATAAAAATAAAAATTCTAAAATATGTTTAGGACTATCATGAATTAAAATAGCTTTTTTTTGGGTATTTGTTATTATATTCGCATAATTAAAAAGATTTTTAGTAAAAAAATTATCTTTTTTTAGAACTTTAGTTTCCTTCATTCCTTTAATACCTAAATCTATATACCTATGAATATTACCAATTGATTTATTTCTTATCTCACCTAACCTAATGCTAATAGGTCTTAAAAAATACTGGTAAATAAATAATATTAAAAAAGATATTATTGTTACTATTAATAAAACTTTAAAATTAATGAGCGCTAGAAAACAAACAATAAAAAAAAATATTATTGTATCAGCAAACACTTTCAAAGACATATCAAGATTCGACAAGCAGTCGCTTCCGATTTCCCTTATGTTCCTTACATATTCTGAATTATTTTTAGCTATGTAATCTTCATAATCCATATTTTGATAAAGAGAAATTAATTTTTTTTGCAATAAAGCTTTTTGTTTCGCAGAAAATACTCCAATATACCATTTGATAAAAATTGATATTAGTGTTTTTAACAAAAAAATAAGTATTAATAATATAAGAAGAATTGACTGCAAATCCTCATTAGAAAAATTAGTAAAACTTAAAAATTCAAAATGAGAATTGCTCGTTAAATCAAATATACTGCCTATAAATGGTATAACAATACTCAAACCTAAAAGTTCTATTGCTGATGCAACCAATATAAAAGCAAGAATTTTAAATAAATCCCATTTGCTTATATTCAAAATAAAAATTAGTTTTTTAAAATCTCTATATTGGGATTTCATAATTATTTTTTGTAAAATTTTTTATTCTAAAAACTTTCTCAACTTCAAATATTATTATAGAGCTATTTTTTTTGAGTAAGAAAGATATTAGATGCTCCTATAAATTTTAATAAAAATGAGAATAAAAAAATTTTATTTAAATTCACTAATATGAAATCTAGGGTTCCGAATATTATTTTAGAAACAATATTGTTATTTTTAAAGAAAAAAGGATAGCTATTTGATGATAAAATCAAAAAGTTATTATCTTTTAAAATTTTTTTTAATCTGCTGTAAGATAGTAACCTTCTTTTTACCTTATATTTCCATATATCTTGATATCCAGATGTAAAAAAAAATGAATTCATCCACTTTGTGTTTTTATGGTTTTTAAAAAATTTTTTTAATTTAGTTTCTAAAAGTATGGATTTAATTGTTGTAGAGTGTGAATATTGAAACTCTTGATTTAATAAAATTCTTACGCAGTTAACTAAAAACTTTCTAGGTTTTACCATTTCATTTATATTAAATGTATTAGTCTGAGCAATTATTAATTTTCCGTTTTTTTTTAAAACTCTTTTGCATTCATCAAAACATTTTTTTGGGCTTATAACATATTGAAGGACTCCAACTATTATCACTACATCAATACTATTAGATTTTATTTTAAATTTTTCTTCAATGGAACCAACCGTAAATTTTGCTTTACCTTTATTTACCTGTTTAATATTCTTTTTCTTAGCAAATGTCATTAAAGGCTTTGAAATTTCAATTCCATAGAATTTTTTGCAAAATTTCATAAAATATTTTGCATTTTGTCCGGCTCCGTACCCCAATTCTAATATTGATGAATTATTTGGAAGATTTAGTTTTTTCAAATATTTTAAAACTATGTCTCTTCTGCCATTAAGGTAGTATGTGTTTTGATCCTTTGAAGTGTATTTAAAATTATTATATTTTTTAACATATTTTTTATTATTCCAAAGATTAAAAATCTCTTTTTTGAAGTTTATAGACTTAGAATCTTTTTTTTTCATTTAAATAGTTTTTTAAGCCTCAAATTGTGAACAGATTTAATTCTTTTTTCTCTCTCTGGATGCCACATCCATCCTTCTATTGGCACTTTCTTGTGTTTGATAGATTCTATGCAGTCATCTTTTGAAGTAGTTGTTATAACAAAATCTTTTGGACAAGATACTAGTGACAGATCATGATAACTATTTACGATTTTAGGGTATTTTTCTTTAGTTTTATTTTTTAAAGTATGAACTTTTTTAACATGATTTTTAATTTTTTTTAGTTTAATTCCAAAATATACACCTATCATTTGCATTCCATGACATATTCCTAAAAGAGGAATTTTTTTTTTTATTGAATACTTAATTAATAATTTCTCTAAAGTGTATCTGGGTGAATTTTTCTGAATATTGCCTCCCCCTGATAAAACTATTCCTCTAGTATTTAAACTATCAAAATACTTCATAATTTCATTAGCTGTTAATTTAGAAAAAGAGTTTGAAATAACTATTGGTTTATAAGAATTTGATAAAAGCCAATTTATTAAAGCTTGATCTATAACATCGTTAGTTTCATTTCTTTTCTTATCATAAGAAATTTTTGGGTTAATAATTATGTTTTTCATTAATATTTTTCAAATTTTTTAATAGAACAGTTTAATATCAACTGTTCGCAATTTTGCAAATCTTCAAAAATTTTTTCTCCCACACCAATAGCTGCTGGAACTTTGAGCTCGTTACATCTTATTGCCATATGTGAATTTGCTCCACCAAATTTAGTAATCAGACCCCTAATATTAAAATTAAAAAGCCAATCAAATCCTGGATCTGCATTTTCTATTAATATGATTTTATGATTTAAAGAAACACTATTTAATTTTGATTGGCTATCAATATAAGTTATTTTTCCCCTAATTGTTTGTTTACCTATAAAATTTGGCGATGATACTTGATAGGGGATCACATAAGTTCCTTTGGGATCGGTTATTAAAACTGGAAGTTTAATGTTCAAATTAACTTCATATTCTTTTTTATTAAATTCTATTTTGTTTAAAATCTGTTCTTTTGATAATTTCTTTTTGTAAATTTTATAAATATCATCTAACTTTAAAAAAGAAATTTTTTTTTTTGTAATTCTTTTTTGTTCAGCTATCTCACCGATCTTTTTTAAAATCAAATTTAAATTTTTTGAAAATATAAATTTACTATACTCTCTAGATGCTATTGATTTTTCTATATAGTTAAAGAGACTTCTTGTGTCTAATGGTAAGTGATTCTTTTTTAAGATTAGGTGCATATTTTTTTTTGAGCTTTTTGTTAAATTTAAACTTGGTTTTTTTTTACTAAGAAAAAAATTTTTTTTTTTTAAAAAAAAACCTTTAGGTAACTCTGAATAGCTCTTAGAATTGATGTCGTAAGAGCCTGGCCTTAAGTGGCCATATTTTTCTATAAAAAATTTAAATTTAATAATATTTTTTGATAGCAAAGTGCAATCATTGATAAATTCAGAAGTAATTGTTCTTATGCTTGACTTGAATCTATTTATTTCATGATTTTTTAAAACTTTTAATCTTAAAAGAGATCTTAAAATGTTTTCGGCAATAAAAGCATGCCTCGCTAAAATTGAAAATGGTATAATACCATTTTTAATTGTATGCCTAATTAGTTTCTCAATATTATTTTCATATTTAAGTTTTTCAAAGTCAGTATTGATTTTTTCTACTTTTTTTAAATTGAAATCCACTGAACCTTTATTTCTGATAGACAAATTTTTTGTGAACATATTTTTGTAAGACTTTTTTAAAAAAGCAATCTCGCGAGTATTTAATAAATTTGGAGAAAGTTTTTTAAATTGATTCTCAAAATCAAAAAGATAACAATTTATAGCTAAATCAAATTCAATTTTATCATGTAAATTGGGATTATCTTTAAGTTTTTTAAGATAAAATTTTAAAAGTTTCTCTTTTAATTTAGTATTAATTCCAGAAGGTAGGAATGAAATTAAACTTTTTCTTACATCAATAAAAGGCTGACTCAAAAAAACTAACATTAGATTTTTATTTTTAAAATCGCTATTATAGCCCATTATTTGTCTACCTTTAATCCAAGACGTATCTAAAACTAATCGTTTGTATAATGATGAACATAATGGATAAGGAAATTTACCAATTATTTCTGCTGGGTTCCAATCGGGCATCTGGCCAAATAGAGTAAAATTTTTTTTTAACTTTTTGCTAATATTTTTTTTCAAGAATTTTAGATTATCGCTGATTTTTTTTTCATTACTTAAAGATATTCTTTTTTTTAATATCAATGGTCTTACCTGTAAGATATATATTTCTAATTTTTTGGAAATAATAAATTCTATATCAAGTGGAATTTTTTTAAATAATGACTCTATTTTTTTTACTACGATTAGAAGCTTAGAAAATCTTTTAGAATTTACGTCAGAAATCTTTTCATGATAAGCAAAAAGTAATCTATTAGAATTTCTAGATACACCAGACGTGACTGTATTTGACTTACCGCTTACATCGTCGTAATTTATTACATAATACTTAGCTCCAGTATTTAAATCTCTATTGAAAACTACCCCTGAACAATTCATTGTAGTAATCATTTTTTGTATAAGTATTTTAGATTTAAAAATAATAGCAGTATCGTAACTTTTAATAATTTTATTAATGCATTCTGTTATATTTTTTTTATTATTTGAATTTATATTCAAGAAAGATAGATATTTTCCTGCATTAGATTTTTTAATACTATCTTCATCGGCCGCAGAAGATCTGATTGCAATTTCTCCTTTAAATTTTTTATGAATGTCGCCTAAGATTTTTTTTCTTTTTTTCTTCCAGTCGAAAACTGAAAAATAATATGTTTTAGGTATTTTGCAAATTTTTAATTTTTTTTGCAAATTAAAAAGTGTTTCAGCCTTAGTTTTAAACATTCTTAAATTTATTAAAAGTTATTAATCTCAATATTGGATGAATAATAAAATAATTATTCTTTATACTATTTGACTTAATTTTCTTCTTTTTTATAAAATTTTTTTTTGTTGTAATCTTTTTCAAAGACTCCACTAAATTAATTGCTCTAATTTTGGTTTCATAAATTTTATCTAAATGGTAAATATTTTTTGGAATTGGATAACGTGATGAATAAATTACTTTTCCACAATCTAGTTCCTTAGAAAGAATTATCGTGTCACAATAAATTTTTTTTTCTTTTAATAATGAATAATAAATAGTAGTACTTCCCCTATAATGTTTAGTCTTTCCTGGGTGAGAATGAATTAAGAACTTCTTTTTAAGTATTAGCTGATTTTTTACTATTCCATCTCTGCCAGGGTATAATGAGACTACAAAAAATTTTTCATTCTGTAATAGCAAATATTTGATAACATGTTGAGAATTTATATTTCTTGTAAAAAAATATTTTATTTGTAAGTTTTTCTCTTTTTTTAAAAATTTTTGAATTTTAATATTATATTTTTTTTCATTATTATCAGTTAAAAAAATTATTTTTCTAGGTAGAAAATTTTTTTTTTTTAGAAGGTGTAGGTAAACGTATGATCTGTAATTACTTGAAATTATTATTGATATATCAGCTTTTCTATACATTTTTTCTCATAACTTATTAAAGTTGCAAAAATATTTTTTTCATCTTGATCAAAAAAATATTTTTTAGATGTTATTATTTTATCTAGAATTTTTAATATGATATTAATTTTTTGCAGTTTATTTATTTCTTTTAATTTCAATAATATTGCTCCTAAATATAGATAACTCATTGTGTTTGTCTCATTTTTATTTGGGCATAGAAGTCTAAGATATATGTTAAACATTTTATAATATTTTATTATTTTTTTTTCATGTAAATTATTTAAATAAGATTTTTTATAAATTTTCTTAAGCTCTAAATAAATGAAATCTTTTTTTTTGTAATTTTTTTTTAACATAGTTGATTTTTTTAAAAATTTTTTTAAACTTTCTTCTCTTTTGCGTAAAATTATAAATAAAAATTTATATTTAAAAATTGTAGACTCTGAATACTTATCTCGTATGATTGGATTAATAAAATGCTGATAATTTTTCATTCTAGTGTCTCTTTTTTTCTTTTTATAAAAATTTTTTCTAAATCTAGAATTTTTTTAAAATATTTAGATGATGATAAAAATTTAACTTTCTTTAAATTTTCTTTATAAATTGAATTACTTATTATTCTTGGAAATCTTTCTCGTTTCATAATTTTTTTAGTCAACTTACTTTTATTAGTTTTTAAAAATTTACAGATCTTGTAAATATTATTTTCTGTATTTTCTGCAAAATCTTGATACTCAAGGAAGAGATATTTTTTATTTTTTAAATTTTTTTTATAATTCCTATACTCTCCTTTTTGAGAAAATATTATCATCTCTATTATTCTGTCCATTGGACTTAATTTTTGATAATTTTTAACATTGTGTGCAAAATAATGAGGAAAAGAAAAATTATTTTTTTTAAGCATCACGACTTCATTAAACAATATTTTATCGTGATTCCCTTTACCCCACTTATGCCATGAAACTGCGCTATCAATTGGATTTCTAAAAATATTTATAAACTTAAAGTTTTTATTCACTTCTTCCCAATATTTGTGAAGTAATATTCCGTCATGAGTGTCCATGCAAAAGATTGTTTTGTCATTGACGTGTTTTTTTATTACATGTTCCCCTCTTTTTATAAAAGATCTACTAATCATTTCTAGTGTGTTTTTGGCTGTAAAAATACTTGTTTCGTCACCTAGTCTAAAATTTGTATTTCTTCCAATTAACTGTTCATAAAAATTTTTATCTAAGAAATGTCTTATCAAAAATCCAGCTACATTTTTTTTTATTTTATTAATTCGTGATAAATGTAATATCTGATCTACTGTAATTAATTTTCTCACGTGTTCTATTTTTTTCAATGAAGATACTATTGGTGAAACCATGCTTTTTCCAGCACAATAGGCTCCCGTGACTATTACAACATTATTAAAAAAGCTTTTTTTATATAATTCAACTTTTTTCATATTTTTTTAAAATTTTTTTAACTTTATTATCTTCTAAAATTTGTTTTGTGGAATTTATTAAGAAAGAATATTTATAATTATTAAAAAATATGAAATTATTTTTTTTTGGCTTATGATATTTGATGTCTAGGCCTACTACGTTTCTTTTATTCAAATAAATTTTTTTATTATTTTTTTTTTTTAAGATTTTAAGTGGAACATTTAAAAAAATTTGAAAATAATTTTTATTATTTTTTTTATTCCAACTTAGCCACTTATTGGAAACTGATAATATTGAAACAACTATGATTACATCAAGATTTTTATTTAATAAATTAACAAGCTTTGATATTCTCTCTGCATTTTTTAATCGATCTTCAAGACTATAACCTAAATCATTAAAAATATTTCTAATGCTATCGCCATCAAGATGAATAATTTTTTTTTTAAATTTTTTATTAAGTTTTTTGATTAAAAAATTAGATAATGTTGTTTTTCCACTGCCAGATAATCCTGTAATCCAAAATATCATTTTATTAAATTAAATTTTATCTTTATTTTTTATACTACGTTAGACTAATACTAAAATTAGATTTAAGACATGGCTCCGCACTTTGTAAAAAGTCGATATTTTTACAAAATTTTTTTTCATTTAACTACTAGATGGGTTGAAACAAATGTTCCTTTTTATTAACAGTAGTATTTATATTACCCATCAAGATTTTAATCTTATTTTTTTGTAATTGTATTATTTTAAAGATTGTGTTTGTAAAAGGACCTGAAAAAAATTTATAATTCGAGTTTATCTTAAGATCATAAAATTGTTCCGAAATATAGCCATCGGAGTCTTCAGATGCTTTGCATTTTTCAATAAACGAACAAATTTCTTTTTGATATTGATTAAATCCTCTTAGTACATATTTCAGACCTCTTGCATAATTTACTGATTCAATAAATTTAATATCTTTAAATTTATCATTGTAACAAAACAAATAATTACCCAGTAAATTGAACTCTTTTTTTATTAATTTTTTTTTACTAAAATTTTTATAAAGAAGCTTAGGAATGTAAAATTGGCAATTAGATTCCAATTTTTTTTCCAAATCTGCTTTCAGAAATGTGAATTTTTTCTTTTCAAATTTTATAATTGTCCACATTACTTATCTAACTCCTTTTTCAACTCATCATATTCTTTCATTTTTCTCTTCATAAAATTTAATGTGAGCTTAGTTTTTTCAGCAATGCCGGCAGGAGTGAGTATGTAAAAATAATTGATTTTATTAGGGTTTCTTTTGAAGTTTTCGATTTTTACTAGCCCTTTTTTTTGAAGAGCTTTTAGGCAATAATTTAATTTTCCTAAGCTAAAACCAAGTTCAGATGCCAATTCCCTTTGAGTAGAGTTTGGTTTTTTTTGTAATTTTCTTAATACTTCAAAGTGGTCTTGATTATTTATCATAACGTTCAATATTTGAACAATATACGTTCAATATTTGAACAGTAAAGATGAAAATTGATCAACTAGTGGTTGATTAGTTTTTAAATACTATATGTTGTAATATATGAAATTATTGAAAATTTTTTTCAGTGCATAAATCAAGCCAATTGAGCTATTAGTACTGGTCAGCTACACACGTTGCCGTGCTTCCACATCCAGCCTATCAACGTAGTGG
>MDSZ01074047.1_pt1 | contig 17189 bp, 16 predicted proteins | sample 811201 | NCBI WGS metagenome assembly MDSZ01 (sample SAMN05326647, study PRJNA326480) | marine metagenome | isolation source: seawater | place: Indian Ocean: North | collected 2010
ATTGGAAAATTTGTGACCATTGCTCCAAAAGCATTGTTGTTAGGAAATGTTAAAATTGGTGAACATTCCTATATAGGGGCAAAAGCTACTATTAGACAAAAGATTAAAATTGGAAAAGGAGTTGTAGTTGGAGCCGGTGCTGTTGTCACAAAAGATGTGAAAAATTTTGATATAGTCGCAGGTGTACCTGCTAGATCAATTAAAAATTAGTTTTATTTGTGTGACCCCAAATGTCTATTAATACTTTATTTTTCGGCAATTTTATTTTTTTGTAAGCTTTGTGTGGTGAAGAAATAATAATGATATCTGATCTATTTATTAGGTCCTTTTTATTTATAGCTCCTTCTAAAGTAAAAAATTCGTCAGAATATAACGTTTTAATTTTTTTTCTTTTAAGATAATTTAATAATTTAATTGCTAATGAATCTCTTATATCATCAGAGTCAGCTTTAAATGTTAGGCCTAATAACCCAATAGTTTTCTTTTTTAAGTTATAAGTTCTTTCAAGATTTTGTATTATATATTTTGGCATTCCTTCATTTACCTCCATTGCCGCATGACCAAGTGAAAATTTTTTATCAAAAAAAGAAGAGAGCTGCATAGTATCTTTTAATAAGCAAGGTCCTGCAGTAAAACCTGACATTGGTATGTGTGCGTTTCTGGGATAACTATCCTTCATAAGTTCTCTTATTTTAAAAAAATTTAAATTTTGTTTTTCACTTATCATTAAGAGCTGGTTTGAAATAGAAAAATGTATATATCTGTAAGCATTTGAAAAAAGTTTAACTAATTCAGCTTCAATAATTTCTACTTTAATTATTTTTTTACAAATTGTTTTAAATAAAGATATTGACTCAGAAATAGATTTTTCATTTTTTCCAGAAACTAATTGAGAAATATTCGGCAATTCTTTTATAGACTGGCCCTGAACAATTCTTTCTGGACAATAACTTAAATTTTTATTTTTAGTCTTTATTATTTTATAGACCTTTTCACAAATTCCTGGGTAAACTGAGCTTCTGATAACTATAATTTGATCTTTGTTAATAAATTTTTTTAATGTTTTAAAAAATTTAATAAAATTTTTTGTATCCGGATTTAATTTTGAATCAATTGGCGTTCCAATACAAACTATAATATATTTACTTAACCTAATTTGGTTATAATCGGTAGTGGCATTAATTTTTTTCTTTTTTAACATTTTTCCTAGAAGTTGTTGCGCACCATCCTCTAAGAAAGGAATTTTACCAGAATTAATTTTTTTTATATTTTCTCTATTTGTATCTACTAATTTTACGTTAAACCCTTTAGAACTTAGAACAAGACCAAGAGGAAAACCCACATGACCAGCACCACCAATTATCGAAATTTGCCTTTTTTTATACATAGAAATAGCTTAAAAGTTTTAAAATTATTTATATGATTAAAAGATCAAAAACAATTAATAGATGCCAAATTTCAAAAAAAAGAGATTTAATTAAGATTTTATCACTTGGTTATTTGCCACCAGTTAATAATTATCATCCAATTAATAGTACAAAAAATGAGGAAATTTTCTTTCCAGCTGAACTCATGTACTCGAAATCATCTAAGTTAGTCCAGTTAGGAACAATAGTAGATAAAGAAATTATATTTCCCAAAAGCTACCCATATACCAGTAGTACGACAAAAATTTTAAGAGATAATTTTAAAGAACTTTATTCTGAGTGTAAAAAAATTCTTAATTTGAAAAGAAAAGATTTAATTATTGATATAGGATCAAATGATGGAAATCTTCTAAGTAATTTTCAGAAAAATCATAGAGTTCTTGGAATAACTCCTGAATTGATTGGAAAAGTTGCAATTAAGAGAGGTATCAATACATTAATAAGATACTTCGATAAATTTGCAGTCAATCATATTTTAAAAAAGTATGGCAAAGCAAAACTGGTTACAGCGACCAATGTTTTTGCGCATATAGATAATGTCGATGATGTTATGAAAAATATTATAAGAGTTTTGGATAAAGATGGAGTTTTTGTTTCAGAATCTCACTATCTTGTCTCTTTAATAGACACAGTGCAGTACGATACAATTTATCACGAACATATGAGATATTATTCTTTAACAAGCCTAAATTATCTTTTTAAAAAATATAATTTAAAAATATTTCATGCCAAAAAGATTCCAACACACGGTGGCTCTATACGGGTTTATGTTACAAAAAATAATAAACAAAAAATAAATAATTCTGTCAAAAAAATTCTTTTGATTGAGAAAAAAAAACTTAATAAAAAAAGTTTTGAAAATTTTAAACAAAATGTAGTGCTATCAAAGGTTAGACTTTATTCGCTCTTAAAAAATTTAAAATCTAAAAAAAATATAATATATGGGGTGGGTGCTCCATCCAGGGCAGCAACACTTGTAAATTATGTTGGTTTAAATGAAGACATTGTAAATTGTATTTTAGAAATTAAAGGATCTTACAAGATAGGCAAATATATGCCTGGAACAAATATACCTATTTTAAATGAGAATATCATTAAACAAAAAAAACCAGATTACTTACTTCTGCTATCTTGGCATATCTCAAAATCTTTAATTCAAAATTTTAAAAAATTAGGATTTAAAGGAAAATTTATTATACCCCTTCCTAAGCCAAGGATTGTTAAATAAATATTATAATAAATATCTATAATAATAACTACCAATAAAATAAATTACAAAATAACTACAGTAAATAAAAATAGTCTTATTTTCTTTTAATAATTTGATATTACTACTTCTTAAATCCAATAATGTAAAAAGTAAAATAATGATTAAAGGTTCAAAATATTCTTGAAGTATATAAATTGGGAAACAAAAAATAAGAAGAGTAAAAAACAAAATTAAATTTTTTTTTGATATTCTAATATAATCAATTATTAAAGCAAAACCAATTGATGAAATTAAAATAAAAAATAAATTTTGATTCTTAAATAAAATTTGATTAATCTTTAATATAGCACCTCCACCCAATTTTGTATTATTTAAATATTCAAAAATATCTAAGAGGCTCAAAAAAGATAAAAGTAAAAGTATAGATAAAAAAATCAAAATTTTTTCTTTTGAGGGAAATTTAATTTTTTTTAAAAAAATAGATATTTCCCACGGCAATAAATAAAATAGAAAAATCGTTGAAAAAATAACCGTGTTTTTCAAAATAAATTTTGGATTATGATAATCCTGTACTAGCCCCACCGCTTCTCCTTTTAATGTAAAGTCGAAACTCCACAAATACAATAGATAAAAACCAGGAAGAGAAAATAAAAAATAAAAGAAACTTGAATATTTTAAAAAATAAATATTTTTATCTTTTAAAATATTCAGGATGATAAAAATTGGGAAAAAAATTAAATACGGTCTGATATACAACGCAAGACTTGAGAAAAGACAAATTAAGAAGATATGTTTTACTGATTTTTTTTTCTCAAATTTTTCCTCTTTTAAATAATATTTGATTGATAGAATTAGAAATAACCATCCAAAATTTTCTGTTAAACCCCAGTAAGCTGATGATCTAAAAAAAGGTAGAATTAAGAAAATACTAGAGTAGACAATGGAGTCTAATTTTCTAATTTGAAATTTATCTCTTATTATTTGTGAAAAAAAAATAACATTTAGTAATGAAATAAATGTTATTGATCCTTGAAAACTAATTTTTGAAAACGTAAAAGGATTTAAAAAAGCATTTAATATATGAAATAAGGGCAAGCTTCCTTCACCAAAAGATCTAAAATCCTTAAGTGTAATGTAAAATTGATCTTTAAAAGCTTCAATTAAAGGCCAAGTGTAATTTAAAAAATCTTTTTCTGCTCCACCTGCAACATTTTCACGAAGGAAAAAACCAACTATGTAAAATTGTAATAAGAAAAATAGAAATATGTATTTAATTGAGACTAAGTTTTTTTTGCTCATTTATTTCTATTTTATTTATAATAATTTTCTAAGTGAGTAAATTTAATTATATTTCTAGATATTATTCTAATTTTAAAATGTATAATTATTTCTTTTTACTATTAAAAATACTATAAATAATTTAAGTAATTCATTATGAAAAAGATATTGATTTGCGGTTTACCTGGGGCAGGAAAAACCACTCTAGCGTCAAAGCTCGTTCCTCTTATTAAAGCAAAATGGCTTAATGCTGATGAGATAAGAAGAGAAAGTAATGACTGGGATTTTTCTGTGGAGGGGAGACTAAGGCAGGCTAAAAGAATGGCTCAAAAAGCAAATGATTTTAAAAATAAAGGATTTAATGTTGTTGCAGACTTTGTCTGTCCAACACCTGCAGCTAGAGAGCTGTTCGATCCTGATTTTATAGTATGGGTAGATACTATCGATAAGGGTAGGTTTGAAGATACAAATAAAGTATTTGTAAAACCTAAAAATTATGATGTGAGAGTAACTGAGAAGAATGCAGAGGCTTGGTCACTAAAAATTGCAAATTTACTTAAGACTGATTGATAGATTTTCTGTTTTTTTTTAAATTTATAATTTCAAAAAAATTAATAAATTCTTCTACACTAGGGTTTTTTAATATTTTCTTTGAAAGTTTTTGAGGACTACCCTTAAAATAATCGTATACCAGGTCGATTGAATCATTAACCAATTTTTTGCTTTTCTCGTTAGCATTTTTTTCAATTTGAATTAAGTCAAAATTATTTTTCTCAATATCAATTGTATCTTGTTTGATAATATTTCCAGAATCTAAACTTTCATTGATAAAAATTGTGTTAATCTTCAAATAATTCAAATTATTTTCAATCTCTCTATATCCTATAGGTGATAATCCCCTAAAATTAGGTAAAGTCAGCGAATGCAAATTAAAAAAAATTTTATCCATGCTAAAAAATTTCCCTGATAAAATTCTTGAGTATAAGGTAAGTATAAATTTACAATCATTATTTTTCAAAATTTCACAAGCTATTTCAGAATTGAGATCTTCGACCTTTACTACTTTAAGATTTAATTTTTTACAAGTATCAATCAAATTTTTATTTTGATATAAATTTTTTTTTCGGAGAATGTATAAAACGTATTTAATAACGCCTCTTGGCTTTGAAAAAAAATATTTTAGCAACTCAATTAATTTTAAAAATAATTTTAGGTACTTCTTATTTTTATTTTTTCTGTAGTAAAAGTTATCAAGTAGTACAAATTCAATTTTTTTATTTTTAAAAGTTAAATATTCAATAATATCTAAATGTGGCCCATGTAAATTTGATGTAATAATAATTATCTTTTTATTAGAGGTCATTTTATAAGGTTGAATATTTCTTTTTCAAAGAATTTATCAGTAATTAAATTATTTTTTTTTTGAAAGCTGCTTGTAAAAATAAAATCTTTATCTTTATTTAATTCTGCATGTTTAAAAAAAATTTTAGGTGATATTTTTTTCCTTAATAATATTTTTTTTCTTAAATAGTTTACGAGTTGAAGAATAGAGAATTTTTTATTTGAAGTATAATTTATAACTTTTGTTTTTTTAACGTACTTTATTTTTTTCGAAATAATTACTTTATATAAAAAATTACAAAAATTTTCTAAACTACTATAATATCTAATATCATTTTTTTTAGACTTAATTATAAATTTTTGATTTTTTTTTATATTTTTAATAAAAGAATTAATAATAAGATTATCTACATTTTTATTAGGATATTTTGCTTTTCCGAATAAGTTACAAGATCTTACTATCAATAATTTCGTATATTTTTTCTTTGTTTTTATTAATTGGTTTTCACCTAAAATTTTTGATTTTGTATGATTGTCTTTAGCAGTTACTCTTGTGGTTTCACTTATTCTTTTTTTTGAAAAGTCATAAACATGATATGTAGAAATAAAGATAAATAATCTAACTTTATTTTTATTGGCTACATCATATATTTTTTTTGGATATTTTCTATTAAGCAGAACAGCTTCTTTAAATTTTTTGGATTTATGAACGTCAGCACCAATGCAATTAATAACTATATCTGTATTTTTTAATACGTTGTTAAGTGAAATAGTTGAATTATGGTTTATTTTTTTAAAACCTCTTTTTTTTGTTCGAGATATTTTAATTAAATTTATTTTTTTTTTTTTAAAAAATTCTGACAATCTGCCTCCAATCAACCCTGAGGCGCCAAAAATTACTAATTTCATATCATTACCATTCGTAAGGGATTGATTTATCCAGTGGTGATTTTCTTATTATTTCTTCGTCACTGTAAGGCACATTTGAACAGTTCGCCAAAATCGCATCTTTATTACCGATATTTACAAAGCCGTTCCATATTAAAGGAGGCACAGTGACTAGAAAATAATTTTGTCTCGATAATATTATTTCTTGCGTTTGATTTTTTGTACCACTATTTTCTCTTGGGTCGAAAAGGACTAATTTTATTTCTCCCTCTATGCATGCGTAATTTAAGATCATCTCTTTGTGCATATGCCAAGCTTTTATTTTTTTTGTAAAGATTGTTGAAAAATAAATTTCACCGAAAGACTTAAATACTTTTGAGTCGTTTCGAAGCATATGAAAAACACTGCCTCTATCATCCTTAATCTCTTTAAGTTTTGTTAAAATTACTCCCTCTATCATATTATTTGAAGTATTTTCTTATCTGTAGTTTTGAGTAATCTTTCATATTTGTTTTCGATAAATAATTTTTATACCATAAAGATGTCTCTTTTATAGAATCTTTCATTCCCCACTTATTTTTCCAACCTAATTTTTTTTTAGCTTTTTTAGAGTCAAGTCTAAGGAGTTTAGACTCTTTAAATTTTTTTTTTCTACTAAATACTATTTTTATTTTTTTCTTACTTTTTAAATTTTCAATAAAAATTTTCACTATTTGTGACACTTTAAGTGTTTCATTAATCTTTGGGCCAAAATTCCATGACTCACTATATTTTTTTGGTTTATTATAAAGATTTAAACCAAGTAACAAATAACCAGATATAGGTTCAAGAACATGCTGCCAAGGTCTTGTTGAGTTTTTGTTTCTAACTATTAATTTTTTATCTAAAATAAAACTTTTTACTATGTCTGGCACTATTCTATCTTTTGACCAATCTCCACCTCCTATTACATTACCTGCTCTGGTAGTTGCTACCCCAATATTTTTTTGACTTTTAAAAAAAGAGTCGTTATATGCAAAAAATATATTTTCTGCTGCTGCTTTTGAGGCACTGTATGGATCTTTTCCACCTAAAATATCATTCTCTTTATAGCCTCTATTTACTTCCTGATTAAAATAACATTTGTCTGATGTAATTATAACTGTAGATCTTATCTTTTTATAATCTTTAATTATTTCCAAGATATTTAGCGTTCCAATTAAATTCGTGTTGATTGTTTCATACGGATCGGCAAAAGATTTCGATACTAATGCTTGTGCCGCTAAATGAAAAATTATTTGGGGTTTAAAATTCTTTATTGAATTTTTGAGTTTTTTAAAATCAGTAATATCACCATAATAATTTTTAACTTTTCTAAATTCACAAAATTTTTCATAAATTTTTTTTTTTTCATCAATTTTGGAGTAACCCGCAACTTTTGCATTGACGCTTAGAAGCACATTTATTAACCATGAACCTTTAAACCCAGTATGTCCTGTAACAAGTACTCTTTTATTTTTGTAAAAATTTTTTATCTTATCCATGGTGCATTTTTAATTTTAATAAGTTTCCTCAATAATTCTTTATCTCGATTTGTATCCATGCATTGCCAAAATCCAGAGTGTTTGTATGCCATAAGTTGTTTATTTTTAGCTAGGCTCTCTATTGTTTTTTTTTCTAACATTTCGTCTTTTTTAGGTAAAAAATTAAAAATTTCTTTTTTAAAAACAAAAAAACCACCATTAATCCAACTATGTTTTACTTGAGGCTTTTCTTCAAAATGAGTTATTCTATTTTTTTTCATAATAACCTCACCGAATCTTACGGGTGGTCTCACAACTGTCATTGTGGCTATTTTTTTATGCTTTAAATGAAATGTAAGTAGATTATTCAAATTTTGATTAGATAAACCATCACCATAGGTAAGCATGAAATTTTTTTCATCTTTCAAATATTTTTTTAATTTTGACAACCTGCCTCCAGTCAAAGTGTTTTGTCCAGTATCTACGACCTTAACTTTAAATCTTTTATCTTTTTTAAAATAATTCTTAATTACATTTCCCTTATATCCAATTGCTAGAATAAAGTCTTTGAATCCAAATTTTTTATAAATTTTCAAAATATGTATTAAAATTGGATCTTTATCTATTTTTACCATTGGTTTTGGTAAAAGCTGAGTTTCTGCTCCAAGTCTTGAGCCTAAACCACCACATAAAATTACTATTTTCATTACACTTTAAAGGAATTAATCTTATCTACTACATACTTTGCTTCTTTGAGTGAAAGAGAACTGTTGACTGGTAAGCTTAATAGTTTTTTATTTAAATTATCTGAAAAAATTTTACTTTTAATTTTGCTTTTCCTATACATTTTTTGACGATACGGAGGAATAGGATAGTGTAACATTGTTTGTATTCCGTTTTTATTCAAGTATTTCATTAATTTATTCCTGGAAGAAGTCTTAATTACAAACAAGTGCCATGCATGTTTAAAACCTTTTTTCACTATTGGTAATTCAATAATTTTATTATTAATATTTTTTAAATAATATTCTATTATCTTTGCTCTTTTACTTTGTTCATTCGAGAAAGTTTTGAGTTTCTCATTTAAAATAATTGCTTGTAATTCGTCCATTCGAGAATTTACACCATGATAAATATTTTCATACTTTCTGTCTTGATAGTTATAATAATCTTTTTCACCAAAATTTCTTATCGATTTCGCTATTTTGTAGAGTCTAATGTCATTAGTTGTTATTGCGCCTGCGTCACCAAAAGCTCCCATTAATTTCCCCGGAAAAAAACTGAAGCAAGTAGCGTCAGCAATTGAACCAATCCTTTTATTTTTAATCTTTGCCCCTTGAGATTGCGCAGCATCTTCGATTAAAACTAATTTCTTTTTTTTAGCTATTTTTTTTATGTTAATAAGATCTGCTGGATGACCATATAAATCTACAGCTAAAATAGCTTTAGTTTTTTTGGTTAAATATTTTTCTATTATTGATGCTTTTAAATTAAATGTCTCTAAATCTGGCTCAACAAATACTGGCTTTAAATTTGCACCAGTTATTGAAAGAACGGAAGCAATATATGTATTAGTTGGTACAATTACTTCATCTCCATCCCTAAGTAGTCCCATTTCTTTATATGCCTTAAAAGAAATAAATAAGGCATCATAACAATTTCCTACTCCGATAGCGTATTTCGCTTTACAAAATTTTGCAAAATTCTTTTCAAATTTTTCTGTATTAGTTCCAAGTATATATCGACCAATTTTATTTAATTTATAAAACTGATTAATGAAGTTCCTTGTATATTTTTTATTTAAATCACTTAAATTGTAAAATTTAATAGTTTTCATATTTTAAAATCTTTCTTTTGCACAATATCTATCACCTTATTTTTTAATCCTAAAGATTTTAAGTAAGATTTTATTTCTTTAGGTATGTGCCAAGCTAAATTTATTATCGGTATTTCCTTTCTTAATTTTCGCAACTCACTATCACTTTTTATTTTAATTCTTGTTCCTGGTGCATAATTTCCAATTTTCATTGAATTATTTTTCTCATAAATCGCACTGATATTATTTTCATTTAAATCTAAAAGTTTTATCAATATTGCAGCTCTACCTGGAAAAGCTTTAGCAGGCAATGGTCCAAATTTGCCATTTAAGGATTTGAATAACCTCATTTTATTCAATTTCCAAATCTTTATATTTCTTTTAAGATTTTTGAATTCTTTAAAAAACATCGATTCAGATTTTAGCATAGATTCTATTTTAAATTTATTTAAGAGAGATTTTTTTTTACTTAAAATTACCCTTATATTTCCTCCATATCTTTTTGGGAAACTACAATAGAAAATTTTTAAGCCTAGTTTTTTTGCAATAAAACTAAAAGATTTTAAACTATAAGTTCGAGGATGTTCTGAATAAAAAGTATCAAATTGAGATAATTTTAAGATTGATCCTAAATAATGATTCTCAATAATCAACAAAGTTTTGTCAGAAATTAAGATTTTTAAGTTATGTAATAATTGATCTAGATCTTCGATATGAGCAAAAACATTTGTAAAAGTTATATAATCAATTTTTTTAAATTTTTTCTTAATTTTAACAGCTAATTTTTTGTTGAAGTAATCTTGATATTTATAATGATGTTTACTGGCGTCTTTTATTGCATTGGTAGGTTCTACGCCAATTGTTATAGAATTTTTTTTTTTAAAAAAATCCAATAAAGTAAAATCATTAGCACCAATATCTAAAATAACTTTTCCTTTTAAATTTCCAAATAATTTTTCTAAATCCGTGACAAGTTTTTTTTGACCTTGCACAACGTCTTTAGTCAATTCAGCCCTGTAGTGATAGTTTTTTGGAAATAATGTATTTTTTGGAATTTGCACCTTTTGAGTAACAGTCAAGCATTTACTACATAGTGATATTTTTATTGGATATAGTTTTGATTTTTTTTTGGATTTAATAGGAATTAAATCATCACACATTGGATGTTTTCCTAAATTCAATTCATTAGTAAGTTTCCTCTTGCAAACCTCACATTTTTTTTTATGTATTAGACTTACCATTTCAATTTGAACTTTCTAAATACACAATAAAATAATGATAAATAAAAATTTGGATAAAAAATATTTTTTGTCAAAAGAAATATCATTTCACTGAGTGAGATTGGAAAATCTTTAATATTGATTAAAATTTTTATGTAGTCACAAAAGAAATTTTTTAAAGCAAAATTCTTACATCTCATGTAGCTTAATTTTGGCAGCCCACACCTTTTGTAATAATCTAGAACTTCAATTAGTCTAATGCTTTGAACTAAAGGCCAAAGTCTTTCCCATTCTCTAGCACCTAAGAAATTTACACTACATGGAGTCTTTAGAAAATATGCTTTTGAAAACATAAATGATTTCGCAAATATCTTTAGGTGAGGGAAAGTATTGTCTAAACTGGAGTATTCATTAAGATCTTTTATTCTTTTTTTAATCAAAGCACTTTTATTTTTTAACCACATTTTTCTTTTAAATACAGAAAGATACATACCTCCCAGAAAGTCAAAACTTATTTTAGGATCAATCAATTGATGAAATAAAAGTTTTTTACTTTTTTCATAATTAGAAAATTTAGTCATTTTAGAATTTCTTAAAATGCTTTTGATATTAGTATTTTTTATAGATTTAATTGAACTTATATTTAAACTAAATGAATTTACGTATAAAAAGTCTATATTGTGTTTATCTAATATTTTTTTTATTCTTAATATTGAATTTGGTAGGATTAGATCATCATCCCCTACCAACCAAACAAAATCTGATTTAGAGAGAGATACGGCTTTAAGCATATTCAAAGATCTGCCAATATTATTTTTATTTTTATAGTATTTAATCTTGAAAAACTTTTTATACTTTTGAACAATTTTTTTATTTGAATTATTTTGATTATTGTCAGATATACAAACATCAAATTTGATTTTTGAATCTTTTTTTGCCATTCTGATAGATTTTAAACAATTATTTAAATGTATAGTTCTATTAAAAGTAGGAATACATATTGAAAATGAAGTCATTACTAAATAGTTTTTTTTAAAATTTTTTCTAAATTTCCAGGGAGATTATTATAAAAACATTTTTCTATCTCCTTATTGAACAAATTTTTCCAAGATCCGCTTTTACCTTTCCTAAATGTACTTTTTCTTTTCCCATACTTCGAAAAGTTTTTTTCGAATGTAAGATTATATTTTTTTTGAGCTTTTATTTTCTCATATACATTTTGCGGATTAATTTTTGTAATTTTTGTAAATTTAATGATTTCAGAAATATATTGAACTGGGTTATCAATATAATCTTCGTACCATAAAATGAGGGTTTTATTTGGATCGTAATTATCCAGCCAATTTTTTATCCAATTATAATTAATAACAATAGGCATGTCTTTTTGAGTATTGTCAAAATACGTTAGAGATTTTTTGAACCCCTCTTCAAAATCTAAATCTTTAATATATTTGTGTTGCCAATGAATTTTTTCATTCATAACGTGAAAATATCTACTTATCATCACGTCCCGCAAATCTCTTAACGAAACAATTATTTTGGCATCATATGTTTCAGCAATTTTTATATATTTTAAGTCAAAATGAGTATGTGTTTTTAAAAATGAAAGTTTGTTTTTTGGTATAGCTTTAAACATTCTATCGCTAATACCATGAGGATGATCTAAATTAGAATTATCAAAACTTCGAATTGAAGACGTATCAACTCTAACGTATGGAAGTTTATCAAAAATATCTTCGATGAGAGAAGAACCAGACTTCGGAAGACCGCAGCACCAGATAATGTTATGTTTTTCTTTTATATTTTTAGATGAAACATCTTTTTTAATATCAACAATTAAATCTGGAAAATAATTTAAAGGATCATAAACTATTTTTTTTGCTTCCCTCAATATTTTTTTTATTATCATTTTTTAATTATTCGATTTAAAAATTGAAAAAGTTTCTCACTCGAGTTTTTGTTTTTAGTATCATAATATTTTTCTAGAAAAATTTTATTGTTTAATTTATAATTTTTCCTTGAAAGTTCCTTAATTAAATTTTGAAAGGTTTTTACTTCTCTCCCAGGCATTATTTTTCTAAAGTCTTCAATTAAAGACTCTTCTTTAAAATAACTTTTGAAGTCATTTAATAAAAATAGTTGAGGTTTTTTTAGTATAGCAAAATCTGTGGAAATTGTTGAATAATCAGTAATTAACATATCCACTTTTGGTAGTATTAAGTTTACATCAAATAAAGGAAACTTTAATAAATTTATAAATTTTATATTTTCAAAATTTCCTGAAAAATTATATTTTGAATTAGGATGTGTCGTGCATATCAGCAAAAATTTCTTTCTGTATAAAAAATTATTGAGTTTAGAAAATTTAAAATTTTTTATTTTACTTAAAGGGTTATAGTCCTTATTTCTCTCTCTCCAAGTAGGTGAAAATAAAATTAATTTTTTTGGCTCAAAATTTATCTTCAAGTCTTTATAGATATTAATTAAAGACCTTTGAGAAATAGTTTTAGATTTATAGAAAAGATGGTCATTTCTAGGATATCCTAGACTCAGAATTTTTTTGCTAGGTAATTTGTAGATTAACCTTCCAATCACATGTTCAGTGAACCTAGATGTAAAATTTGAATAATCTACGTCATTAATTCCTTTTAAATACTCTATATTGTCTTTTAAGGTTTTTCCTCTTAAAGTAATCTTTGGTCCAACTCCGTGATTCAAGCAAAACTTTATTGTATTATTATTTAAAAAATTATATCTGTCCTCAAACCTACCTCCTGAAAATATTGCAATTTTGGCGAGTGAAATATAGTGAAGTTGATGAAAAAAGGAGTGAGCGCAAAGAAGTTTTTTTTTATCTAAATAATTTTTTATTTTAAAGTTATTTGTAATCCATATTATTTTATAGGGCGTTTTCTTTCTAGAAATGTATTCAAAAAGATATCTTGAATTATCGTTATATCTTAATGAGCTAAATATAATTATATTGTTTTTTGATAAATTAAAAAACAAGTAAATTCTGGATAAAAAATTCGTAATAATCCAAATTATATTAAATAAAATTTTTTTCATTTAAATGTTTTTTAAATACAGATTTTTATTTTTAATTTGATAAATTAAATCGCACTTTTTTAAAATTTCTTCATTGTGAGTACTTATCAAAATTGTTTTGAGCCCTTTAAGCTCGTTAATATTATTTACTACAAATTTTTCAGTTTCCTTATCTAGCGAACTAGTTGGCTCATCTAATATTAAAAATTTAGGATTCCTGTAAATAATCCTTGCTAAACCAAGCCTTTGTTTTTGTCCTTCAGAGATTCTTGCTCCGTCTTCACCAACTAAAGTTGAAATATTTGAATTTGAATTTTTAATATATTGCTCTAGACCGCTTTTTTTTAAAGCTTCGTAAATTTTTTGCTCATCTCTTTCTTCCGAGTCAAAAGAAATATTATCGGCAATACTTCCGTCAGTAATAAAGATATTTTGCGATAGATATCCAATATTTTTCTGCCACTGTTTGATGTCTAAATTGATATTTTTATTATCTACTTCGATCGAACCTGAAGATGGCTTAATAAGACCAGTAATAAGATCGATAAAAGTTGTTTTTCCCGAGCCACTTAGACCAACAAGACCTATCATCTGGTTTTTGTTGATAATAATATTTATATTATCTAAAACTTTGTGACCTTTGTCATATGAAAAGCTTACTGAAACAAAATTTATACGTTTATCAAAATTGAATTGATTTTTTTTGTAATCAACTTTTTTTGATTCTTGCTCCCCTAAATTTATGTCTTTATAGATTGATTTAATTGAAATAACACTAAATTTCATGTGTTGATATGAACCAACCATTCGGTTTATTGAAGGTAAGAGTTTAAAAGCTGCGGCTATAAAAATACCAACTATTAGAATGAGTTCTTGAAAGGTTTCAAAAGTATAGTTTAAATAAAGTATGAAAATTCCAACAGTCAGAACCCCAATAAATTCAAGCATGTATTTAGGTAAACTTGATAAAAATTGTAAATAAGTTCCAGATTTAAGTGACTCTTTCAAATTGTTCTCAAAATTTTTTTTAAAAAGATTTTCAAGATTCAAAATTTTTACATTTTTTATATTCTTGAGGGATTCTTGCAAATTCAACATTGAAGCTTCTTGATACTTTTGTCTTTTCTCACCCCATTTAATCAAGTAATTTCTTGTAAAAAAATAGAAAAAAAATCCTGAAACTCCGAAAATTAAAATTGATACAAAAAAACCAACTGGCTCTATTATTAAAAGTATAATTGAAATACCTAAAATTATCATCAACTCTGTAAAAAAATTTAATCCTGATCTGAAGTAAACATTAATTAATTGTTGTGTCTCAAATATTACATTTTGTATCATTTGAGTTGTTCTTTTTTTTGTATGTAGAACTAAATCATAACCTAAATATTTAGAAAAAAGTTTTGTAGAAATTTTACCTGATAATTGATTAATATAATTATTTTGAAAGAAAGAAATAAAAGTTAAATATAAATTCTTTAACAAATATACAATAATTAATAATAAAATAATTAAATATAAAATATCGTCATCAGAAACTCCTTTAAAAAATGATTTTATAAAATTTGTATATTGGTTTTGAGAGTCTATCAAAGTTGAAATTATCGGTAGAATTAAAGAGAGGCCTAACATTTCTAAAAAGATAGAAAATAATACTAAAAAAAATAAAACTATTATTTTATTAATCTCCTTTTTGCCAAGAATAGAGAAAAAAAGTTTTAGGTTTGAAAACATGATTTGTTTAAAACTGAATAATTTATTAATTAAGAATTTTAGTAAAATGCTATTAAACTTTTTCTATTTTTATTTTTTCCAATTTTAGGATCCAAATAATAAGAGTCAGTTTTAATGTGCTTTGAGCTAATTTCCTCGATTACAACACCATCCTTTGATAAAGCTTTAAATTCATGAACCATTCCCTTATAAATTGTAAAAGACTCTCCTGCAGAAAGTATTTTTTTTGACGATTTACTAGAGTGTTTTATTTTAAGTTCAATTTTTCCATACAAAATAAAAAAGGTTTCTTGTTTAATTTTATGAAATTGCGCAGGATGTTTTTGGTCCTTGAGCATAAATAGATATTTTTTACAATATTTATCGTTAACAATAGTGATCATGCATAGACCAAATTTATAAAATTTTTCTACTCCATAGTGGTGGGATATTTCAATTCTAGACATTTTTGGTACAATAATATTGGATAAAGATACTAAGTTACGTATTTTGTTTCTTATTTGAATTATTTTTTCTCTTGGGTTTTTTATTTTTAAATTTTTTGAAAAAATTTTCTCATCACCGTTTAAATTTTTTTTTAAATTCATCTCAGTGAAAATAGAAAAATCATTAGCAGTAAGTTGTCCTTTTGAAACTGGAAAGTTAAATGAAACTGAAGACTGGTTAAGTTTTGATTCTTTTTTAATTTTTTTGTTTTCTTTTACATAAGCTCCCCTTTTAAAATTTCTTAATTGTTTTTTTTCTATCTTTAAGTTTTTTTGTCGAGATTCAATGGATCCAACTTGTTCAATTGCTATATATAAATGTTTTAACCAGAGGTCCATCTGTTTTGTATCAGTTGAATATTTATTAATTTTAATTTTTTTAGTCGCTACACCAATGTGCTTCTCAAAAATACTTGCGCCCATAGCATAACCAAGAGAGCCAGAAATATACTCTCCAGGCTCCTCATGTAATGAAATTCCCAAAACTTTATCACCAAATAATTTTTTCATTTCTGAAAAATAGGCTAAATTTAAATCTTTTGATATGGTTGGGTATTTGGCTACACAGTACAAAAACTTAACATTCATTTTCATATTATGAAAAAAACCTATAACATTGGCCATCTCATCTTTACTTAATCCACCAAGACTACATATAATTTTTTTATTTTTTGCCTTTTTGGCAATGTATTCAACTAAAGGCCAATCAGTAGAAGAACAACTTGCAATTTTTAAAAAATCAAATTTATCTTTTACAACATTATCAACTGAGATTTCATCAAATGGAGTGCAGATTATTTTAAATCTTTTTTTACTAAATTTTATTATTTCTTTCCATTCCTTTTTTGTTAAAAACGTTGTTTTAAATCTTTGGACTGTTTTATCTAAACTATTTTGAAAAGATTTGTGTATAAATGTATTTGAATCTCTATATTGAAATTTAATAGCAAAATCAATTTTATCAGAATATTTCTTAGATAAAAAATAGTATTTATTTATTATTAACTTAGCGTGTGAAACACTTCCCATATGGTTATTTGCTAACTCAAATATAACAAGAGGTTTTTTCATCATTAATTAAGCCTTGTAAAGCCCATCTGCTTGACTGGGCTCTCTAATTGTTCAACTAAATCTTTTCTTTTCAAATGAAATGAAATTTTTTTAAATACTTTTTTACAGGCTTTTTCATAAATTTTTAGTAAAGAGTCAGTTTGACAATAATTGGAGTAACATCTGTCTG
>MDSZ01063302.1_pt1 | contig 17188 bp, 19 predicted proteins | sample 811201 | NCBI WGS metagenome assembly MDSZ01 (sample SAMN05326647, study PRJNA326480) | marine metagenome | isolation source: seawater | place: Indian Ocean: North | collected 2010
TCTAAAAGAACTAAAAACCTTAAAAGGTAAAAATTTGCCACTTAGAGCAGATCTTATTGAGTCTATGCGCACTGCAGCAACAGATATCATTCCAATGATCATACCAGCTTTAAATAAAACGTTTGGAGAGTTTGAACTTTTTGGAACAGAAGATAGATTGTACGAACCAATAGAAGACTATTGCCCAGATGAAAAACAAGAAGGTTGCTTTAGATTTAAAGGATTTGTTGATATTATCTTAAAAACTAAAGATGGCAAATATCATGTTATCGATTGGAAGACTTGTTCTTGGGGGTGGGATTCAAAAAGAAAAGCAGACCCGATTACAAACTATCAATTAACACTTTATAAATATTATGTGCATAAGAAGTATGATATTCCATTAGACGATATTGTTTGTCATTTTGCTCTCTTAAAAAGAACAGCAAAGAAAGATAGAGTAGAGATATTTAAAATCACCACTGGAAACAGAAAAGTTAAAAATGCCCTTAACTTAATGCAGAAAGCGGTGCATAATATATCAAATGGTAATTTTGTAAAGAATAGATTATCGTGCACTAAAGGCTTTGGTTGTGAGTTCTATCAAACCAAGCATTGTTCATCGCATTCCGGAGGATCCATTGGATAATAAAAAGATTAAAGTGCTGACCATTAGCGACCACCCCCTGAGTCCTTCTGGCGTCGGCACCCAAACAAGATACATGATAGAAAATATGTTAAAAACTGGTAAGTATCAGTTTTTTTCTTTAGCAGGGGCAATTAAGCACAAATCATATGAGCCAATTAAAACTGATGAGTTTGGTGATGATTGGATTGTGTGGCCTGTTGACGGCTATGGAAGCCAGGAAATGATTAGATCTTTGTTACGAAGCCAGAAGCCTGATATCCTATGGTTTATGACCGATCCTAGATTTTTTGGTTGGCTGTGGGAGATAGAGGATGAGATTCGTCCACTAGTGCCTATGGTATACTACCATGTTTGGGATAACAAACCTTATCCTACTTTTAATGAACCAGCCTATAGTTCAAATGACATGATTGTTAGCATATCAAAGGTTACTAATGATATTGTAAAAAATGTATCACCTGAAGTCGAATTAAGACACGTACCGCATGCTGTAGACTATGACATATTTTGCAAAAAAGAAGATGCGGAGATTAGTGAGTTTGTCAAAGAATTTATTACAAATACTGCTATTAGTGAAGATAAATTTACAGTGTTTTGGAATAATAGAAATGCTAGACGTAAACAAAGCGGCTCGCTTATTTTTTGGTTTAAAGACTTTTTAGAAAAGGTTGGAACAGATAAGGCGCAATTAATAATGCACACAGATCCTTTTGACCCTCATGGTCAAAACCTACAATCAATAGTTGAAAAACTAGGATTAACGAGTGGTGAAGTTGTTTTCTCTACTTCAAAACTACCGCCAGAGCAGTTGGCAAAGATTTATAATTTTGCAGATGTAACAATTAATATTTCTGACGCCGAAGGCTTTGGGTTGGCAACTTTAGAATCACTAGCATGCGAAACGCCCATTATTGCCACAATGACTGGGGGCCTCCAAGAGCAGGTCACAGACGGAGAAAATTGGTTTGGTGTTGGAATCGAACCGTCCTCTAAGGCAATTATCGGTTCTCAGCAGATTCCTTGGATCTATGAAGACAGAGTTTCAGGCTCGGACGTTGTTGACGCTCTTTGCAAGGTTTATAATATGAAACCAAATGAAAGAGAAGAGTTAGGCAAGTTAGGAAGAAACCACGCGTTAGAAAATTATGGCTTTGATCAATACGTGCAACTTTGGGATGAAATCTTAACAGAGGTGCATGATAAGTTTGGATCATGGGAATCTAGAAAAGGGTACAGCACATGGAACTTGACAGAGGTATAAAATGAGAAAAAGAGTATTAGTAAGAGGTCCAGGTCTGACACAATCTGGATATGGAGAACATACAAGATTTTTGCTTAGATCTTTAAGAAAACACGAAAATCTATTTGATATATTTTTTCAAAATCTTAATTGGGGAAAAACCAATTGGCTCTGGCAAGACGATGAGGAGAGAAGGTGGATGGACCACCTGTTAGGAAAAACTCATGAATATCAAGGCGCCTTTGATATGACGTTACAAGTAACGATACCTAATGAGTTTGAGAGGCTTTCTCCAGTAGACATTGGCGTGACTGCGGGTATTGAAACAAACAAAATATCTGCAGCGTGGATAGAGAAATGTAATCAAATGAACAAGATTATTACAATCTCTGAACATTCTAAGAAAGGCATTACTGACACCTCATATGAAGCAACAAATAAAGAAACTGGTCAGGTAATAAATGACTTTAAAGTACAAGTGCCAGTTGATATTGTTCATTATCCAGCTAAAGTACATGAACCTAAGAGCATAGATCTGGATTTAGACTACGATTTTAACTTCTTAACTGTGGCACAGTGGAGTCCAAGAAAAGATATAGAAAATACAGTGCGTTGGTTTGTTGAGGAGTTTCACGATAAAGAAGTGGGACTAGTGCTTAAGACTAGTTTAGCTAAAAATTGTTTATATGATCGAAGAGTTGTGAATGATAGGCTTAAGAGACTTTTAGATTCTATGAAAAGACCCGATAGAAAATGCAAAGTATATCTACTACACGGATATATGCTAGAAGAAGAGATGTCTGCTCTCTATAACCACGAAAAAATAAAATGCTATGTAACATCAACTCATGGCGAAGGTTTTGGACTTCCTCTTTTTGAAGCTGCATGTGAAGGACTACCAATTATTGCACCATCGTGGTCGGGCCACGTTGATTTCCTTTATGCAAAAAAGAAAAACAAGAAGGGGCGTAGGTTAAAAAATACGGCTTTGTTTACCGAAGTAGAATACACTCTAGGACCAATTATGAAAGAGTCAGTATGGGAAGGTGTATTGGAGAAAGACTCTATGTGGTGCTATGTAGATCCTAACTCGTTTAAGTCTGCTATGAGAGGTGCAATAAACAATATAAAAAATGCAAATAAGCTAGCTAAAGAGCTTCAAAAACATGTTTTAGAAAACTTTAATGCAGACAAGCAATATGATATTTTTGCTAAATCAGTTTTGGGGAAGGAATATCTAGAGCCAAAAAACTTTGATGGTATTAGTTTTTGTATTACAACTGATGGCAAAAAAGTTGAAAAGACAAACAAGGTGATTGATGCAATTAAATCTCAAATGACAACTAAGGATGTTGAGATTGTAATATCAGGCGTTACAGAGCCCTTTGAGGATGTTGAGGGGGTAGTGCTAGCACCAGCCGTTGAAACAGCACAGACTGGCTTTCTAGCGGAGCTTCGAAACATTGCAGCACGTAAGTCTACAAAAGATGTTATCTGCTATATGGATGATGATATGCTTCTTCCGCCAACGTGGCTTTGGAGACTAGAGGAATATTCATCTAATTTTGGATGGAATATATTAGGAAATAGAATTCTTAATCCCGATGGATCTAGATTTTGGGATAGAGCCGTAATGCAACCTCATGTTCTTGTTGGATATGGTCATCCTTGTGATGATCCAAATCTTTATCAAACTGGAGGATTTTCTGTACATAGAAAAGAGGTTTTTGAAAAACACCAGTGGAACGGAAAAATACCAATTAACAACTTAGAGAAAAATGGTGATGGCGTTAACGAAGATATTGAATACTATACCAGATTACAAAAAGAAGGGTATCTCATTCATTTCGATCCAGAAAATGTAACTTGGCATTGGGATGATCGATATGTGCAGGCCCAACTTCCAAACGGAAACAGTCAAACTCTCCTTAAGTCTGTTATTGAAGAACACGCCGGCCCTCAAAACTTCCCTCCTAGAAATGGTGAATTTTTAAATTTACTGTCGATGTTAGGGGTTGAAGAAGATGGACAATAATGTTATACAGGGGTTATGGATTGGCGACAAACTCTCTAGTCTTGAAAGGCTCTCTCTTTCTTCATTCATTGCCAATGGACATGATTATCATCTTTACGTATATTCTGATGTAAAAAATGTTCCAGAAGGCGTACAGATTAAAGATGGCAACGAGATTCTACCAGGAGCAGATATATTTTCATATAATGTAGGGCCTGGTAAGGGCTCCTACTCTGCTTTTTCTAATTTTTTTAGATATAAACTACTATACGATAAAGGCGGCTGGTGGTGTGACACAGATATGATATGCCTTAAGCCTTTTGACTTTGCAAACAATTATGTAATTTCCTCTGAACTACATTTAGGAAATAGACATATAACTTCTGGTGTGATTAAAGCACCAAAGGGCTCCTTAGCTATGAAAAGCAATTGGGAGATCTGCGATTCAAAAGATAAGGACACTTTACCTTGGGGTGAGGTAGGCCCTCGTTTGATGTCGCAATGTGTTGGCAGGTTTGATTTGTTTGATTATGTAGAGCAACCAGAGGTATTTTGTCCTCTAGGTTTTTTAGAATGGCACAAAGTTTTAGCTCCTAATTTTGATCTACAGTTTTCAGAAAAAACTGTTGCAGTTCATTTATGGAATGAAATGTGGCGCCGACAAGGAATAGACAAGGACTCCTCTTTTCACAAAGATTGTTTTTACGAAAAGTTAAAAAAGGAGCTTGATGTATGAAAGTATTGTTTTTATGCGATAAAAAGTATTATGATCATAAAATGTCTAGAGTTCGTTTCCACTCTATAGAGGCTTTAGCTCAAAGAGCAGATGTTGAGTTGCTCATGAGCGGTCCTAACTGGATTAATTGGGATTCTAGTCGACCAGCGCAACAAAACATTAATCATATTTATGGCAATAAAAATACACCAGATATAGTTGTGGGCTACAAACCTTTAGAGATATTAGGTTTTTCTCAAATTTTAGCGCCCAAATGCATTCGATACAATGAAATGTACGATGTACAATGGACAATTAAAGAGATGCTAATGTCTAGAGCCAAGTATGTTATATGTCATCATGAGAATGACTATCACAAATATGTTCGCTTGATGGCAAATTACAAAAATCACGGTATTGAACTTTTTCATATTGCTCACTGTGCAGAAAAATCAATATTTAAAAACTATGAATTGCCTAAGAAGTATGATTTGTTTTTAGGTGGCGCTACCAACGGTGTGTCTATATTAGGCAAGCATTACCCCCTTAGAGACAGAATGGTTGGAATCTTGGGTAAGATGTCAAAGCAATACAATTGTTACCTCTACAGGCACCCTGGGTACAATTTAGGCGATGCTTTAAGTAATAAGTACGCCATAGATTTTGCCAAGCAGATAAGCCAATCTAAAATTGCCGTTACATGCAGTGGTAAGCCAAAATCTAGATTCGGAAAATATATTGAGATTCCAATGTGTGGCACTGCATTAGCTGCAGATCTGCCAGAGGAAGATCAAGAAAATTTTAAGAAGTTTATGATTGAGATTGACATGGCCATGACGGACGAGCAAATTATTAATAAGCTAGCATACTATCTGGACAACGATGAAAAAAGACAAGATCTTGTTTCCCGAGGCCTAGAATGGAGTAAAAACTATACTCACGAAAAATACGCTGAAAGATTTGTTAATTATATAGGAGCAGCCCTATGACCCCACCCTCACCTGGATTCTGGGTAGACAAAATTGTATTTTTTTGTAGCACACCCTATGATCATGTAGGTTCATATAGGATCTGGATCAAAGACTTAATTGAATATTTTAAGGATTTAAATATTACTGCAGACATAACGTCTTCTGTAAATGATATAGAACAATATAAAATTGTAATATGTGGCAAAAATGACTGGCAAATTGCATCTTCTATAAAGAAAAAGCACCCGGATAAAAAAGTCGGCGTGATTAATTTAGCAGCCGACAAAAGAAACCTAAACATTGATTTTGTTATTGTTGGTTCATTGGAAGAAATGGATAGTCTTTCTTGCTATAAAAATGTGTTTTTGTATCCCTTGATTGAAAGAATGTATCAAAATTCAGAACAGAAAAAACACACACAAAATGATGTTTTAAGGGTGGGGTATCATGGTCATTATCCACACTTAGCTAAATTTGAGCCTAGCTTAAAAAAAGCACTGGAGCGTCTAGACAAAGAGTGTAATTTAGAATTACTAATTGTGACAACAGACGAAAATATTAATTGGGTTTATGGTCGACCTAATATTAAAAATATAGTTATGAAAAAATGGCATCTAGATACTGTAAAAGACCATTTAATGACTTGCGATATCGGTATAGTTCCAAATATAACACAGATACCCTTTAATCTAAGTATGCATCCTGTTAATTCTGAGTTAGGTTTGTACAACACCGATCAGATTATTCGAATGAAAAATAAGTCTAATGCAGGAAGAGCGTTTGTTTTTCATCAATTAGGAATCCCAGTCGTTGCAGATCTAACGCCAAGTAACTTCCACATCATGGGAAATCCTGAGTGTGGCGTTATAGCTTATAGTGAGGAAGGTTGGTATAGAGGTTTAGATAAATTAAGAAACCCAAAAACAAGACAGCGCATGGCCGAATGCGCCAAGAAAGAGTTCGATAGACTGTACAACCCAATACTCTGGGCTCAAAAACTTTACATTGACATAAGAGGAGTCGATAATGACACAGAATAGAGGAATACTTTACATTGCGTTTGGAGAAAATTTTATAAAAGAGCTTGTATTTTCAGCAGAGTCAGTAAAAAAACACAATCCAAACCTACACATTACTGCATATGTTGATCAGCCCATAAAATCAGAATTTGTTGATAAATTTGTTATAATTAAAGCCAAACATCTTCGCCCAAAAGTGGATTTTATTTCTCTTACACCTTACGAACAAACGTTATTTTTAGACACGGATACAGTTGTTGACTACAATATTGAAGATATGTTTACTCTTTTAGATAGCTTTGATATAGCAGCTACACATGATTTAGCCAGAAAGAGAAAAAAATATTCTAGTGTTATGCCTGAATACGGAGCCATTCCGTATTCTTTTTCAGAGGTAAACACTGGAGTTATGGTTTTTAAGAAAAATGATAAAGTTTTATCACTGTTTAAAAAATGGAATTCTAATTTTTATAAATACTATTCACATTGTCCGTGGGATCAGCCTTCGTTTAGAATTTCTTTGTGGCAAAGTATTCAAGAGGGGCTAAATTTTTATGTGTTTCCTGTAGAGTATAATATTAGAAGCAAGGCAAACAGAGAAAAGCAACGTAAATTTCATCATGAGTTTGGCGAAGAGCACCTGACACCTAGAATTTACCACATGCATGCTGACAATATTAATCGCGGTAAATATGATGTACACTCCTTAGAACAAGTTTTAAGTTACTGTAAAGAAAATTTTATGGAATATTAACTTATAAAAAAAAGTTCCTATAATATTTCTATATTGTATTAACTTTGATAAAAAACACCATGAAGAAACCTTTCATAATAGCAGATAATAAGCATAAAAAAATTCATCCTTCTGATCTTGTAAAAGACATTTCTTATAATGAGTTTTCTGGATTAAAAATAACATTCATTAACATGCCTCTGAGGGAGACAGCTAGCCCAAACGTACCTCCTGAAGGCCCTGCAATTTTGGCCGCTATGGCAAGAAGGTATGGAGCAGAAGCTTTTATAATTGACCTTAACGCCTATAGAATAAAAGACAAACTGTCGGAACAAAGAGGGCTACCTAACGGTCGACACCTAACCTATGAAGAGGCCGAGAGATACATAGTTCAACACCTAAACAATAAAGGCAACCAAGATGTTATTGCTTTTTCTGGAAAAATAACAACTCTTAAGTGGCAAGAGGAAGTAGCAAAAATCATCAGAAAACATCAACCAGACACCTTTCTTGTTACTGGAAATGGGTTAGCAACAGAAATTAAAACTGGTTTATTTCGTTGGATTCCAGAGCTTGATGCTATTGGTAGATCTGAGGGAGACGACATTATACTATCGATATTAAAAGATGTAAAATGTATTAAAAAAATGGGTCTAAGACGCGCTTATCAAGCTGGCCGTCTAGAGCCTTACTGTATAGGCGAGATAGATAATAAGATTAGGTTTCAATACGAGGGAGATCGTCCAAAACAATTAGATAGTTTACCATATCCAGCACTAGATCTTTTAGAGTCAGATCCTTTTGGATATAACGTGTTAGAAGATTACATTAACACTCCAGTTTGGGGGCTAGCAGCAAATAATAGTTCTGCAACTTCTTTTTCGATGAAGAGAAGCCTTACAACTGTTAGTAGCAGAGGGTGCCCTTATGCTTGTGCTTTCTGCTATAGAGGCGCCCAAGGTGAAAGAAATTATGGTATGAGAACAGCAGAGCACATAGCAAAACAAGTTAGAGGCTATGTTGACAAATACGATTTAGACTTTATTGGTTTTCCCGATGATAATTTCGCGGTTGATAAAAGAAGAATTAAAAAGATGGTTCCCGTATTTAAAGAATATGGTTTAGACAAAGTTAGGTGGGGCACGCATACTAGAATGGATGAGGCTGATGCACGTGCCTTTGATATGGCAGAGTCAGGGTGTGTATACATCGGATTTGGAGCAGAATCAGCCTCAGCCCATACTTTAAAAAACATGAAGAAAGGCGGGTTTATTTTAAAAAATGGCATGTCAGATATTAATATAAATGGAAAAAATTATGAATTTCCTAACACAATGATGAATGCCATTAAGACTTGCAAGGATGCTAACATTCACCCCAATTGCACTTGGATTATGGGTTACCCTGGCGAAAGTTTACAACATTTACAAACTAGCGTTGCTTTTATTTTGTGGCAAGAAGATTTTTGGAGTTCTGGAATTGATAAAAGTACTCCAGCCTATGAGATTGCAAAGTCCTATGTTAACAAAAAAATGTTTACCGCCACTGCTTATCCTGGAACAGCCATGTGGAAAAAAGTAAAAGATAAGCTTAGTCACCATTTTAATATAAGTTATGACTTGGCTGGAAACCCAGTTTGTGATGATGCTTTTCATAATTATGTTTTAGAGCTAGATGACGCCACCAAAGTATTAAATGATAAAGATGGCAACCCTGTTAATTTTGGTGAAATGCCACTTGATAAGTTTTTGGAGGCAAGATCTTATATTGATTCAGGTAATTTAGAAAATATTTTGGAGATGAAATGAGTAAAAGTATTATTGTAGCCGGCAGCGAGGGTCTTTTAGGTAAAGAGTTATGTAGTTTCTTAGAAAAAGAAGGCAATCAAATTATTAGATGTGATCTTAGCTTAGGCCATGATCTTACAGATGAAGAGTTTGTTAAAAAGTTTTTTTTCGATAATAAGGCAGATTATCTAATCAATCTTTATGCGATTAACCCGCACGTCGATAAAACAGGATTTGTTACCGTAGCTTCAAACAAAGTATCTACAAATTTATTTGACATATCTTTAGAATCCTTCAATCAATATTTACAAACTAATGTATTAAGCTTGTTTTCAGTATGCAGAGAGTATGCTAGGAATAATGCTCATGGAGCAATAATTAATTTTTCCTCAATATATGGCTTGGTCACACCAGATCCCAGCATGTATCAAAAAAATCAAGAAAAACACATTGGTTATTGCGTTTCTAAGGGTGCCGTCGTACAAATGACGCGATATTTGGCTGCTCACTTAGGTCCGAATATTCGCGTAAATTGTGTTGCTCCTGGAGGTGTTAAATTTAATCCAAGCGACGAACATGGTGAAAAATTTATAAACATTTATTCAAGTAAAACCGCGCTTAAAAGAATGATGAATGTTGATGAGCTAAACGGAATTATAGAATATCTTTGCTCTGATAAGTCTTCATATACTACTGGGGCAGTTTTTAACATAGACGCAGGATGGACAATATGGTAGACTTTTCTAAACTAAAAAAAACATATCTTATTGGGGAAATAGGTATCAATCACAATGGAGACATGCAGATAGCTAAAAAATTAATTGACGCTGTTTTTGCATGCAATTGGGATTGTGCAAAGTTTCAAAAAAGAAATCCGGATATTTGTGTGCCCGAACATCAAAAAAATAAGATGAGGGAAACACCATGGGGAAATATAAAATATATAGACTACAAATACAAGGTGGAGTTTGGTCAAAATGAGTATGACTATATAAATAAATACTGTCAAGAAAAACCGATAGATTGGACAGCTTCAGTATGGGACTATGATAGTCTAGATTTTTTGATGCAGTATGATTTGCCATTTTTAAAAATTCCATCTGCTATGATTTCCGATACGAAACTAGTCGAAGAGTGCGCAAAATCTGGGGTTGCTATTTGCATCTCTTCAGGCATGTCTTCTTTAGAAGAAGTTGACAAAGCTGTAAACTCTGTTATGAAGTTTACAGATAATTTTGTACTAATGCACACCAACTCTAGTTATCCAACACCACCCGAAGAGTTAAATTTATCATTAATACCGTTCTACAAGGAGAGGTACAATTGTACTGTTGGGTATTCTGGGCACGAAGAAAAGCTAGAACCGACCGTAATAGCAGTGACTCTTGGCGCCAAAGTTATTGAAAGACACATTACTTTATCACATAATTTATGGGGCACAGATCAAAAATCTAGTGTAGAGGTTGTTGGGATGGATATTCTTCGCAAAAGAATAGAAAATGTTGATCTTGTTATAGGAACACCAATTAAAGAAGTTACTAAAAGCGAAATACCCATTCGAAAAAAACTCAGAGGAGATTGATTTGTCTAAAAAAATTATAATTACAGGTCATACCAAAGGAATTGGTTTGGCCACATATGATCTTCTTAAAGAGAATAAATATAGCATATCAGGAATTTCTAGAAAAAATGGATATGATTTGCTAAAAGATTATCAAAAAATCAAAAATCATATTTTAGATGAAAGCCCAGATATATTTATTAATAATGCTTATGTTCCATGGAACCAGACTAAGCTTCTTAAGGACTTATATAAAAGCTGGAAGCTTAAAGACAAGTTGATTGTCAATATTTGTAGTGTCGCGGGTATAGTGCCTTTAGGTAGCCCAGATTACAATTCACCTTATGTTGTGGACAAGAGAGATCAAAAGCTTTTTTGTGATGATATAAATTTTCATTACTCAAGAGAAAACTTTTTAAAAACTCGCTGTGTACTGACTAATCTTTGTTTTGACTATGTTAGCACAAATTTTAAATCTAAGAATGATAAAAGACTGTATCCAAATCTAAGTGCGGAACAGGTGGCAGATATTATACATTACACAATCCAGGGTTTTGAAAAAAACATATGTTTTAGAGAAATTTCATTTCACTCAACTAACAAGCCAGAAATAATAAATTAGGAGGCATAATTGAAGAATATTAAAGACGTGTGCGTTTTGATATCAGCACGACTAAACTCGCATAGAATTCCTAAAAAAATGGTTGCTCCGTTTGCTGGCACTACGCTATTGGACGTATCCCTGCAAACTCTTTTATCATCTAAGGTAATTCCCAAAGAAAATATGATTTTAGCAGTCTACGAGGATGAATTAGCGTCAATAGGCGAAAAGTATGGAATTAATATATATCGCAGAAGCGAAGAGTCTTCACAGTCAGAGGGGAAAGATCTCACTGTTCTTTATGACTGGCATGATAAATTAGACTTTAAATACGTTGTTATGATTAATCCGTGTTTACCATTTATGTCAACTGAAACTATCGATGGTTTTTTTACTTCTTATTTAAACAGTGAGTACGATGGAATGTTTGGAGTAATTGATAAAAAGAATTATTTTTGGGATTCTAACGGTAATTTAATTACTGAGTGGTACGAGGGCTTGGCATGTATGAATACTAAATTTGTTGAATCTACGTATGAAGCAGCTAATTGCTTGTACGCCAGTAAGTTGTCTTTAATAAAAGAGGGTATATGGATGGGTAGAGCGCCCTATACAAAAAACAATCCAGCTATTTATCCGATATTAGAAAAAGAATGTTTTGATGTTGACTACCCATGGCAGTTTGAGTGGGCTGAGGTTTTATATAGGTATAAGAATGAGCTATAGTAATTTAATTATGGACAAGAAAATAGCAATTGTCGGACCAGCACAATATATGACTAATTCGAATCTAGGCGAAGAGATAGACTCACACGATGTAGTCATTCGTCTAAATCGAGGGTATGAATTAGTTGATAAATATTATTCTGATATAGGAAGAAGAACTGATATTTTATATTCTTGCTTGATAGAGAGATCTGGCAATGCTGGTGCACTTGATCCTCTAACTTTAAAAAAGAAGCACAACATTAAAATGATAGTTGCCCCGCCACATTCTGATTTTAATGGAATATCTAGACAGACTAAATTTCATGATTTGGTAAACCTTAATAAAGTACGCTCAATCTCTAACTTGATACCAATTCGAATTGTTGATCATAATTTTCATACTGATTTAGCTCGTAAGGTTAATTGCAAGCCAAACACGGGTTTTATGGCAATTTATGATTTACTTCAATTTAATCCTGCCTCCTTGTCAATTTATGGATTTAGTTTTTATCTAGACGGTTTTATGAAGGGCTGCAAAACAGGAATTAAGCAAGAAGAGGGAAAAACTGAACAACAGTTTGCAGATAAATGCTTTGTGTCTAAAAGACATGTACAAAAAAATATGTGGCAATATGCAAAAAATACTCTCGTTTCAGATCAAAAAATTAAATTAGACAAAGTTTTAGGTAAGATTTTAGATCTAGAATCATTTGATAGAGGATTGTTTACTAGCGAGGTAGTGTGAAAGTTTTTGTTCCAATAAAACAAAACTCTCAAAGAGTGCCTGGTAAGAATTTTAGAGAATTTGAAGGAAAACCACTATACAAACACACTTTATATAAATTATCAGAGTTTGATGTATATGTTGACACAGACAGCGAGGAGATATTGAGAGAAGTCCTAGAGGATAATAATTTATCTCATGTTACAGCATATGCTAGATCTCCTAAATTATTGGGTGACGAAATTTCAGTATGTGAGTTAATTAAATATTTTTGTGAAAAATACTGCAATGATGGAGATGCTGTATGTCAAGTTCATGTGACGTCTCCATTTTTAAGTGTAAAGACTCTTAAGGATGCAGAGGCAATATTGAAAGATATAGAAAACTTCGACTCGATTGTATCTTGTAATATTTTGCAGACTAGACTTTGGCGCAAAGAAGACTATGGAATGTGCCCAGTAAATCATAATCCATCAAAACTTGAACAAACACAAGATCTTCCTTGCTATTACGAAGAAAACTCTTTGTTTTATATGTTCTATTCCGCAGACATTTTGAGAACTGGCAATAGGATAGGAAAAGCGCCTTTTTTTTATATGACTGAGCCGAGCGAAAGTTTAGATATCGATACGGAAGATGATTGGAGACTAGCAAATGTTATGGTGAGCAAATGAGATTAGCATGGCAACAAATACCTTCAACTGTTATATCTGATATTCTTTGTCAAAATAAACTAGACGGAGTTGTAATCGATACCGAGCATGCATGCTATAGTAATGAAACATTATATAGCTGTATACAGGTTGTCACGTCTAATAACAAAAAGTGTTTTGTTAGATTGGGCAAGGACGACAAAAATATGATTAAATACTGCTTAGATGCTGGGGCCGATGGCCTAATATTTTCTACTGTTGAAACAGCAGAAGAGGCAAAAAACATAAGAGAGATGTGCAGATACCCCAAGCAAGGTGGTTTTCGTGGACTAGGCCTTGTAAGACAAAACAAGTGGGGTCTTGCTAAAGATCTTATATCAGATTCGCCCATATTAATCGCACAAATTGAAACCCTAGAAGCTGTTAATAATATTAAAGATATTGTGGGCTTTGATTATTATATGATTGGTCCATATGATTTATCAGCTAGTTTAGGATGTGCAGCCCAGTTTGATAACCCTCTTTTTATAAAGTCAGTTAACAAGGTAAAAAAACATGTATCAAGTAAGAAAATGGCAGTTCATATCCCAAATGATGTTAAAAAAGAAATTAAAAAATATGCTGGCTATGGTATAATTGCAGTGGGTATGGACACAACTGTGCTTGTCGAAGCCTATGAGGAGCTACAAAATGCTTGATTTTGAAAATATAGATGAAAAATTTGTAGAGGTGGTTCACAGTAAAGAGTGGCAAGATCTACAGAAAAAATACAATAATTGTAATGATATTTATGTTTTAGGTCATGGTGGAAACATGGGGGTGGCTGACCACACTGCTGTAGATATGACTAGATTGTCTAATGGTACAAAAAACGCCATGTGTCCGGGAAGCTGTGTTGTAGCTACATCTTTGATAAATGATACAAACTTTGATCAATGGATGGTTTCATGGCTACAGCAGAGAACTTCTACTAGAACAAAGTCACAAATGTCTAAATCACTAGTCTATGGAATATCTTCTTCAGGAAAATCGAAAGATGTTATAAAGGCACTTCAGTGGGCTACAGATAACGGAATGAAGGCATGCTTAATAACTGCAAGGCCGATAGATGTAGAGATAAAAAATCTTACACAGGTTGTATTAAATGTAGAATATTACCATACAGCAGAATGCTTGACACTACTACTACAATATGAGTTAACTCATGGATCCGGAAATGTTTGCCCTCCAATTGGAGAAAACTCTCCTGAAGAATTAGAAAAGTTAAATTGGCAAGGTGGAAAAATTAGAAAACATAGTTATCCAGATGAAAAAATTAATATTGGAGTTGATTTTGATGGAGTAATTCATAGATGCTCAAAAGGCTATTATGATGGAACAATATATGATGAACCCGTACCAGGAGCAGTTGAAGGTCTATCTGTGCTATCTAAAAAATACAATGTAATCGTTTACACTTGCAAAGCAAAGCCAGATCGTGGCTTAGTAGATGGAAAAAATGGCACACAAATGGTTTGGGAGTGGCTAGAAAAACATAATGCTTCAAAATATGTATCTAAAGTTACAGCAGAAAAACCTAGAGCAGTTGCCTATATTGATGACAAAGCAATAAGGTTTACAGGCTGGAATGATAGCCTAGAAGCTATGAAGTTATTAGGAATTATAGAAGAATGATAAAGGATAAAATTAGAATCAAGGCTGGCCAGGCAAACAAGGCGGTTATTGTAGGTGGAGGTCCATCAACAATGACTCAAGATTGGGAAAAGATTCGAGCACAATCAAAAAATACAATTTTTTTAGCATGTAATCGCATAGGTCTAATTTTTGATTCCACTTCATGGAGACCTGATATATATACCTGCTTTGCGTCTAGCTCTATAAAGAGACAAGATTGGATTGAAAATGTTGATAGGTGTGTTTCTGAGGAAAAAATACTATCTCTTGTTGACAGCAGATTTAAGAATGTTTCCAGTTTACAGAACTTTCATGAAAACGTCATATTTTGTAAAAATATATTTGAGCACTACAGACATGGCCCGATATACAGAGATTTTCTGAACGTTAATCTAAACAAAGGCATACTCAAATCATTTTCAGCCACCGTCCCTCTTTTCCAAATATGCGATTCCTTGAATGTTAAGTCTATAGCCGTAATAGGCCAAGATGGATATATTTTTGAAAAAGGAGAAAATCATTTTGACAAAAAATATAATGATGAGCCCTCCAACTACAAACTATCAAATACTAGACTCAAAGGCATACATGAAGAGTTTAAAAGATATTTTAAACCAAAAAAAGTAAAAATATACAATAGCTCTCCCAAATCAATAATACAAGATACTCATGAATTTGTTGATTTAGCAGACTTTGTTAAAGAAGATCTAAATTAGGGGTATACTATGAAAATACACGTCGATATTGATGAAACAATTTGTTACTACAAGGGAGATAGAAATTATGAAGATGCCCTTCCTATTCTTTCTCGAATAGAAAAAATAAATAAGATGTACGATGAGGGGCATGAAATAACTTATTGGACTGCGCGAGGCACTGTAACTGGAATTGACTGGACAGAAACAACAGTAATGCAGTTGAAAAAATGGGGTGCCAAATATAATCGTGTCATGCTAGGTAAGCCTGACTTTGATTTATACATATGTGATAAAGCTATGAATAGCGAAATATTTTTTGTAGGAGAAGAAAGATGAGCAGATGCTTAATTACCGGTCATAGGGGATATATTGGTGCGCACCTTTTTAAGAAGCTTCAGGACGCCGGCCACGAAGTTCAGGGCATTGATCTTTTTGAAGGTCATGATATTAATAAAGATCTTAGAGAATACAATGAACCAGATAGGGGTGTGTTTCACCCTTACTACTTTAATTTTAAACCATAATATATTTTTCATTTAGCTTGCTTTCCTCGTGTTGCCTACAGCGTAGAGTATCCTGTTCGAACAATGGAAAATAATGTTTTATGTACTAGCAATATTCTTAACTTTGCAAAGCATGTCGGCGCTAAAAGAGTTATTTATTCTAGCTCTTCTTCAGTTGTCGGAAACGGTGACGGACCTACAAGCCCGTATGGCCTTCAAAAACTTATTAGTGAAATGGAGTGTAAACTATACGCAGAGCTTTATGGTGTTGACACTGTTAGTTTGCGATATTTTAATGTATATTCAGAAGATCAAAAAGCAGACGGCCCTTATGCCACTGCAATTGCAAACTGGATGCAATTTATAAGAGATGGAAAAACACCATTTATCACTGGAACTGGGGAACAAAGAAGAGACATGCTGCATGTTTCAGATGCAGTAAGGGCTAACATATTTGCTATGGAGAGAAAAGAAAATTTTCTAGGAGCTAATTTTGATGTTGGAACAGGAAATAATATTTCTCTTAATCAAGTAAAAAGAATAGTTCAAGAATTTTTTAAAATACAATTTGACTACATCGATGAAAGACCTGGAGATGTAGAGGAAACAAAAGCAAACACCCAGCCCCTTAAAGATCTTGGTTGGCAAACAAAAGTTGATATTCAAGATGGAGTAGAAGAATGCTTTAAAAACTTATTCTGGATGCATCCTGAAGCAGGCTCAAGATCTGTTGGGGGGTTTTAGATGAAGAAACCAAACATCGGAATTATAGGCCAGGGTTTTGTTGGTACTGCAGTTAGAGAGGGATTAAATTCTTTTTATCAATGTAGAACCTACGATATAGACCAAACTAAATGCAACAGCACGCATTTGGAGGTTGTTAATAACTCTGATATTATATTTTTATGTGTTCCCACGCCTATGAAAAAAACTGGCGAGTGTGATACTAGAATATTGCA
>MDSZ01035275.1_pt1 | contig 17186 bp, 16 predicted proteins | sample 811201 | NCBI WGS metagenome assembly MDSZ01 (sample SAMN05326647, study PRJNA326480) | marine metagenome | isolation source: seawater | place: Indian Ocean: North | collected 2010
ATATTTTTATCAGCATAAATTTGACTTTCACCTGTCTCTGCTAAAATTACAAATTCATGAGAAAGATCACCGCCTATAGGGCCAGTATCTGCTGCCATTGGTATAGCTTTTAATCCTAACCTGCTAAAAGTTTTTAAATATGAATAAAACATTTTGTTGTAAGATTTTTTTGCATCATCATCTGATAAATCAAATGAGTAGGCATCTTTCATATAAAATTCTTTACATCTCATTACACCAAATCTCGGTCTAATTTCATCTCTAAATTTCCACTGTATATGGTAAAGAAGTTGTGGGAGAGATTTATAAGACTTTACACTCGTCCTAAAAACGTCTGTTATAAGTTCTTCATTAGTTGGACCGTATAACATTTCTCTACCCTGACGATCTTTTATTCTTAACATTTCTTCTCCATAATCGTCATATCGTCCACTTTCTTTCCATATTTCAGATGATTGAATAGTTGGCATCAACATTTCTTGAGCACCTATTGAGTCTTGTTCTTCCCTGACGATTTGCTCTATTTTCTTCATCACTTTAAATCCAAGTGGTAGCCACGAATATATTCCAGCAGATGATTGCTTAATCATTCCAGTTCTTAACATTAATTGATGTGACTTTATTTTGGCCTCAGCTGGAAGATCTTTTGTAATTGGAATAAATAATTTTGAAAGATACATTATTGCAAAAATTCTCTTAAATTTAATAAATCAATCTTAACAAGATAATATATCACTATAAAAATTATAGTAGTAATTATAGTGGTAATTAAAAATTTTTTACCTATTTTTGGATTTCTAGGAGCTCCCGGGTCGATACCCTCTATTTTTTCCTTAAAAGTGGCTTTGTTTGATTGGATCCCAACTGGTAAAACTGAAAAAAAAATTATCCACCATATTAATACATAAACAATTATAGAGCCTGTAATTCCCATTAAATCCTAGCAATATTTATATTTGTAAAAGGTTTTTTTCCGGTTTTTTCTCTAACAATTCTCCTACAATTTTGTTTTATAGTTTCTATTAAGTTTTGTTGTTGTTTCTTACTATCCATAGAAAATGTTCTACAAATATTTAAAATCTCATCCTCTATATCAAAAATAAGCGACTCGTCTTCTTCTCCTTTAGGTATCCCTCTAAAAGAGATTACTGGTTTTTTTACATTACCGCTATTAGAAACAATTAAAGTAATTTCTAAATATCCATTCAGAGATAAATTTTTTCTATCTTTTATTGATTGTGAGTCAGTTTCAACATTAATGCTCCCATCTAAATACACTTTTCCAGATGGGGCCTTATCAACAATTTCAGGTTTGTCTCCAGGTAAAATTTTAATTATATCTCCATTTTCAATTAATAAGGTTTTTGGAACTTGCATCTCTTTTGCAAATGAAACATGCTCTGCCATATGACGATGCTCTCCGTGAACTGGTATAACGCATCTTGGTTTTACCCATTTATACATATCTTTTAAATCTTCTCTATTTGGATGACCTGATACATGCACAAATGCATTTTCTTCACTAATCATCTCCATCTTATTTTTTACGATTAAATTTTGTAAATGATATAATTTTTTTTCATTTCCAGGAATAATTTTAGAGGAAAAAATTACACAATCACCTCTCTCTAAATATACATCTGGATGTACATTATTTATTATCCTAGTCATAGCTCCCATTGGTTCTCCTTGGCTACCAGTAGCTAGATATAAGATTTTATTTTTTGATACTTTTTTTGCTTCTTTTGGTTCCAGAGGCTCAATAAGACCTTGCAGATAACCACATTTTCTTGCGGCCTTATAAATCCTCTGCATAGATCGTCCTACTAAACAAATATTTCTTCCAGTTTTCTTTGCACAATAAAAAATAGACTCCATTCTAGCTACGTTAGAAGCAAAAGAAGTCACTAGAATTCTATTTGTTTTAAGTTCCATTATTCTCAATAGACTATCTCGAACTTCTGACTCTGATCCAGCTCTTCCTGGGCTGAAGATATTTGTCGAGTCACAAATCATTGCTGCGACTCCATTTTTACCTATAGACTTTAATTTTAACTCATCTATTTGACTTCCGATAAGTGGATTAGGATCTATTTTCCAGTCTCCGGTATGCAGAACTGTTCCCAAAGGAGTTGTTATACTTAACCCGTTAGGTTCTAAAATTGAGTGTGTCAATGTTACAAAATCTATTTCAAATTCACCTAACTTAATTTTACTATTTAAGGGAACAACTTCCAGAAAAGAAGAGATATCAATTTTTTTTTCTTTGAACTTTTCTAAAATAAGCGCAGCAGTGAATGGTGTTGCATACACTTTGCATTTCAGGCTTGGCCAAATATGCGCAACAGCTCCAATGTGATCTTCATGAGCATGTGTTAAAACTATTCCAAGTAAATCATTTTTTTTATCTATGATAAAACCAGCGTCTGGCATAATTAAATCAACACCAGGAATAGCGTCATCTGCAAAAGAAACGCCCATGTCCACTATAATCCACTTTTGATTATTATCGTTTCCATAAGCATACAAATTCATATTTCCACCTATCTCTCCTGATCCTCCAAGTGGACAAAAAATTAATTCGTTTTCTTTCATAACAACTCTCTATAAGCTTTAGAAATTCCTTTAATAGTTATATTTTCATCAATAATACTTTTTTGGTGAACGTATTTACTAAATAATTTAGCATATCCGCCAGTTAAAATTATTTTATAATTTGTTTTTGTTTTAAAAGATATCTTTTTAATAATATTGTTTATCAATCCCTCATAGCCCCAGAAAAATCCTGCATTTATTGCTTCTTTAGTGTTTTTACCAAAATTATTTTTAAATTTTTTTAAATTAATCATAGGAAGTAATGCTGTTGATTTGTGTAAATTTAAAATAGATAATTTTACTCCAGGTGAAATTATTCCACCCTCGTATACTCGATTTTTTACGATATCAAATGTCGTTGCTGTACCAAAATCGATTATTAAACTATTTTTAAATTTTAATGCGCCTAAAGCATTAGAAATTCTATCTGAACCTAATTGATTATAATTTTTAACTTTAATTTTTAATATTTTTTTTATCTTTAAATTTTTGATCTCTTTGACCTTAAATTTTTTTTTTGATAAAATATTTTTGATAACCTTAAACGCTTTAGGTACAACGCTTGAAAATAAAACTTGTTTTTTAAGCTTTGTTTTTTTTATATTTGATAAAAATTTATCTCTATTTTTTTTTATGAATATTTTACTTGTCTCTAGGTTGTATTCTTTGCTTATTTCAAATCTCTCATTTAAAATTGATAATTTTATAAATGTATTGCCTATGTCGCCTACTAAATATTTCATGTAACTTTGTGTTTTAATTTTTGAAATTTATATTTTTTAACATCTATAACAAATTTTTCATAAGAATTTTTTATTTCTTTTAATACCTTCACATTATTCACTTTTTTACTCCCTGCAAACTTTAATGATGTAGTGTCGGTAGTAGGTAATATTGGTGAAAAATTTGTATTAATGCCTACTCCAATAACAATAAAAAATTTTTTTTTATGAGAAATAATCTCTTGAAGAATTCCACAAAATTTTTTTTTCTCGATCATCAAATCGTTAGGCCATTTTATATGAATTTTCTTTGAAATATACTTGTTTAAAATTTTTTTTATTATTAAAGCATTTAAAATAGCATAATGTTTAAAATTGATTTTTGATGGATTGATTTCGAAAAAAATTGATAAAAATAAATTACCTTTTTGTGAAACCCACTTTTTACCCATGGTACCCCTACCTTTTTTTTGCCTTTCTGAAGTAACAATAGTGGGTTTTGTAAAGTTCTTTTTAATTAGATTTATTGCAGTGTCATTTGTACTTTTAACACTTTTAAATGATTTAAGTGTAAATTTCATTAATTTATAAATAAAGAGCTAACAATATTATTTATCAATGAAGGATATAAAAAAAACGAGACTATAATACTACAGCTAACTAATATTGTTCCCTGCGCAAACTTATTTTTAACATTCTCAAAAGTTACTAGGCTATCATCAAAATAAATTATTTTTATAATTTTTAAATAATAGAAAGCTGATATTACTGTAGCTAATAATCCAATTATAGCCAGCAAATACATTTTTTGCTCGAGCACCGATGTAAAAATATAAAATTTTGCAAAAAAACCTCCAAGTGGTGGTATTCCAGCAAGTGAAAATAAAATTATTAAAAATGATAAAGCTAAAATAGGATTTTTTTTTGAAATCCCAGATAAATCTGAGATATTTTCTCTATACGACCCATCTTTCTTAAGTAAATATAAACATGAAAATGCGCCAATGTTCATTACAACATATAAACAAATATAAATGATTGAACTTTCATAACCTGATTTTGCACCAGTTGCTACACCTGCTAAAGCATAACCAATGTGACCGATTGAGCTATAAGCTAAAAGTCTTTTAATATTTTTTTGAACTATTGCAGCAACAGCACCTAAAATCATAGATGCAATAGAAATAAAAACTATTATTGTTTGCCATTCGCTTAGTATATTTGAAAATGGGATATGCATAAACTTAATTAACACTGCCAAGCCAGCCACTTTTGGAACTACAGCAAAGAAACTGGTTATAGATGTTGGTGCTCCTTCATAAACGTCTGGTGTCCACATATGAAAAGGAACAGCCGATACTTTAAAAGCTAAACCAACTAATATAAATACCATAGCAAAAATTGAACCTACATTTTTACTATTAAGCTCATTTGCTATTAACTCAAAATTTGTTGTTCCCGTAAAACCATATAGCAAAGAACACCCATATAATAAAAGGCCTGAGGACAATGCGCTAAGCACAAAATACTTGATACCTGACTCTGTTGACTTGAGATTGTCTCTATCCATTGAAGCTAAGATATATAAGGCCAAAGATTGTAATTCTAAACCTAAATAAAATAAAATTAGATCGTTAGAGCTAACCATAAAAAACATACCCAGTATAGAAAGTAATACTATTATGGGATATTCAAATTTATTTAAATTATTGTCAGTTATAAAAGCTCTTGAAGAATTTAAAACAAATAAACTAGCCACAAGAATCAAAGTTTTAAAAAAATTCGAAAATGCGTCTCTTTCGAAAGAGTCCAAAAAAATTTTTTCTCTCTCATTTGATGAATTAAAAATTATTAAAGCTGTAATTACAATTATTAATGATGATAAATTAAATATTAAATTAAAACTGTTCTTTGTAAACACTCCTATCATCAAAATACTAAATATTGATAATGTTAGAAATATTTCTGGTAATATTATATTTAAATTACTAATCATTTTTTGCTAAACTGTTGTTTTCCAAAGACTGTTCATAGTTAAAAAGTAAATTATCAACTGACATATTAAACGTTTCTAATAAAGGCATAGGGTAAAATCCAAAAAATATTATAAAAAAAGCTAAAACTCCTAACATTAGCATTTCTAGTTTATTTGTATCTTTTAAAGTTGCAATTTCTTTATTTTTTGTGTCACCAAAAATAACTCTTTTAGTTAACCAAAGCATATATGCTGCTCCTAGTACAACGCCAAAAGTAGCTAAAATTGCAACCAGATAGTTTTTTTGAAAACTGCCAGTTAGAACTAAAAATTCCCCTAAAAAACCTGTAGTACCTGGAAGACCTAACGCCGCCAAAGCAAAAACTAAGAATAAAAAAGAATATTTTGGTAAATAATTAACTAAACCTCCATAAGTGCTTATTAATCTTGAGTGCATTCTATCGTATACAACTCCAACACATAAGAAGAGTGCTGCAGAAATTAATCCATGACTTATCATCTGAAAAATGCTTCCTTCAATTCCTTGCTTGGTTAAAGTAAAAATACCTAATGTTACATAGCCCATATGTGCAACGGAAGAATATGCAATTAATTTTTTCATATCTTCTTGCATTAGTGCAACTAGAGAGGTGTAAATTATTGCTATTATGCTTAATAGATATACAAGAGGGGTAAAAAATTCTGAAGCTAAAGGAAACATTGGTATTGAAAATCTTAAAAAACCATAACCTGCCATTTTTAAAAGAATTGCTGCTAAGATTACAGAGCCAGCAGTAGGAGCTTCAACATGTGCATCTGGAAGCCAAGTATGAACTGGCCACATTGGTGTTTTTACAGCAAATGAACTAAAAAAAGCTAACCAAAGTAAATTTTGATATTCTTGAGGAATTCCAATTTTGTTGATCTCCGTAATATCTGTTGTTCCAGTTAACCAATATATGACGATTATAGCCACAAGCATGAGCACTGAACCTAATAGTGTAAAAAGAAAAAACTTGAATGCTGAATATACACGTTTAGGACCACCCCAAACCCCGATAATTAGAAACATTGGAATTAAACCTGCTTCAAAAAAAATATAAAAAATTACTAAATCAAGTGAGCAAAAAACTCCGATCATGAAAGTTTCTAATATTAAAATAGCAATCAAAAATTCTTTAACTCTGTCTTTGGTGCTGTTAATGCAGGAAATAATACATATTGGAGTTATAAAAGTTGTTAATACAATAAATACAATTGAAATACCATCAATACCAAGTTTAAATTTAATGAAATTATTTATCCAAAATTTTTCCTCAACAAATTGAAAGCTCGCAGAATTTGGATCCAATGAATACCAAATAAATAAAGACAATATGAAAGTTGAAATACTACTGAAAAGAGAAATATAAATTGCACTATTACTTTTTTTTGATTTTTAGACAAAAATATAAAAACTGAACTAAACAAAGGTAAAAAGATTAAAGAGGATAATATTGGAAAATTCATATCAATTTAAAATTAGGTATGTAAGTAAAATTGAAAGACCTAGAAGCATTACAAAAGCATAATCATAAATAAATCCAGTTTGTAAGCGACCAGCTTTATCTGCGATAATTTTAATCAATTTTGATATTCCGTCTGGACCAAATCTATCAATAACACCAATATCGCCTTTTTTCCAAAAAAATGAGCCAATTTTCTTTATAGGTCTGACAAAAATATTTTCGTATAACTCATCAATATACCATTTATTCAAAAGAAAATTATATAAAGGTAAGTTCGTACTTTTAAACTGTTCTAAAATTTTTGGATTTACAATGTATAAATAAAAAGACAAAGGTATTGCAATAATTACAAGGATAGGAGTAGTTAATAAAAGCCATAATGGGATGTTGTCATGCTTTATTTCATTTAAAAAGAAAATAGAATTTCTCCAGAATTCATTACTTGAATGTCCGATAAAAATTTCTTTAAACAAAAATCCTGAAAATAAAGCACCTAAACTTAAAAAGAATAACGGAGTTAACATAATTAAAGGAGACTCATGAGTTTCTTGAATAGCAATTTTTTTATTGTTATACGAACCGTGAAAAGTTTTAAAAAATAATCTCCATGAATACACTGAGGTCAAAAGAGCAGTCGTTATACCAATAACAGCAGCATAATTTCCTAAAGTAGACCCCCTCATATATGCAAATTCAATTATTGCATCCTTAGAATAAAAACCTGCGAGAAAAGGAAACCCAGTTAATGCAAGCGTCCCTAAGAGCATAAAAATATAGGTGAAAGGTAATTTTTTTCTCACTCCTCCCATATTTCTTATGTCTTGTTCTTCTTTGAATGCGTGAATTACAGAGCCGGATCCTAAAAACAATAAAGCCTTAAAAAAAGCATGAGTGAATAGATGAAAAATTGCTACATGATATGCGCCTACACCTGCAGCAAAAAACATGTAACCCAATTGACTACATGTAGAATATGCAACAATTTTTTTAATATCATTTTGGACTAAAGCTATTGATGCAGCAAAAATTGCAGTCAACATTCCAATAATAGTGACTAAATTTAATGCTAATTGTGAATATTCAAATATTGGCGAGCATCTGACTACTAAAAAAACTCCAGCTGTGACCATTGTTGCAGCATGTATAAGCGCAGAGACTGGCGTTGGCCCCTCCATTGCATCAGGTAGCCAAGTATGAAGAAGAAATTGAGCAGATTTTCCCATAGCTCCAATAAATAAGAAAATACAAACCAAAGTAATCAAGTTAGACTCTAATCCCAAAAATATTAATTTTTTTGTGCTTAGTTGTTCTACCAATAGAAAAACCTCATTAAAATTAACAGTTCCAAAAAATAAAAAAATTAAAAATATCGCTATAGCAAGTCCAAAATCTCCTATTCTATTTACTACAAAAGCTTTTATTGCAGCATTGTTAGCAGATTCTTTTTTGTACCAAAAACCAATCAATAGATAAGAACATAAGCCAACACCCTCCCATCCAAAAAATAATTGTAAAAAATTATCTGAAACAACTAGCACCAACATCGAAAAAGTGAAAAGTGAAAGATATGACATAAATCTAGGCTTATGTGGATCGTGACTCATATAGCCGATAGAATAAATGTGGACTAAAGCTGAAACAAAAGTTACTACCACCAGCATTACCGAACTTAGGGGATCTATATTAATTGTCCAATTGGCTATAAAATTTCCTGAATTTACCCATTCTAAAATTTGATAATTTCCATAATCGTTATTCTGAATACCGTTCCAAAAAACAATTATAGATAAAATAGCTGAGACGGTTACTGATAAACTCGTCAAAATTTCTGGGAATAATTTAAAAATTTTTTTACCTAGATATCCTAATATTGAGCCTATTAAAGGAAGAAAAATTATTGCGTATTCCATTTATCCCTTCATCCCATGTATGTCTTCAACTCTTATTGAGCCTCTATTTCTGTAATAAATTACAATAATTGCTAAACCGATTGCAGCTTCAGCAGCAGCGACAGTCAAAATCAACATGGTAAATATTTGCCCTACAATATCTCCAGAAAAAATAGAAAATGAAATTAAATTTATATTTACGGCAAGTAAAATCAATTCTACTGACATTAAAATTACGATGACATTTTTTCTATTTAAAAAAATTCCTATAACTCCTAAAAAGAAAATTATTGCACCTAAAGATAAATAATGACCTAAACCAATTTCAATCATCTACCTTCACTCCTTTATTGGACTCTACGTTCTTGAGTTCAATAGCGCTTGAAGGAGTCCTTGAAATTTGTTTTAAATAGCTTTGTCTTTTTACTCCTTTTCTTTCTCTAAAAGTTAAAATTATTGCTCCAATCATTGACAAAAGTAAAATTATACCTGCTAATTGAAAATATAAAATATAGTCAGTATACATCACCATGCCTAATTGGTGAGTATTTGATATCTTCGAGATAGTTAATGTGCTACTAGACATTACATCTGTTTTGTACTTCCACCCGCCAACAACAACTAATAACTCAAGGAGTATTAAGACACTCACTATTAATCCTGTTGGTAAATGAGTTGATTTTTTTCCAATAAACCAAGATTGTTTTTGTTCAGCAACATTTAACATCATTACCACAAATAAAAATAGCACTGCCACAGCACCTACATATACAATTAAAAGTATCATGCCCAAAAACTCTGCTCCAACCATGATGAAAAGACAACCTACTGAAATGAAATCTAATATTAAAAAGAAAACCGAATTTACCGTGCTTCTAGATGTAATTACCATCAAAGAGGAAAATATTGCGATTATGGAAAAGAAATAAAAAAAAATCGAGTGAACTATCATCTACCTGTATGGTTTATCAGATTTTAAATTTTTTGCTAAAACTGACTCCCATTTATCTCCATTTTCTAAAAGTTTTTCCTTGTTGTAATAAAGTTCTTCTCTAGTTTCAGTGGCAAATTCAAAATTTGGCCCTTGGACTATGGCATCAACTGGACATGATTCCTGACATAGTCCACAATAAATACATTTAAGCATATCGATATCATATCTGGTCGTTTTCCTACTCCCATCACTTCTTTCGCTAGACTCAATTGTAATAGCTTGAGCAGGGCAAACAGCTTCACATAATTTACAGGCGATACACCTTTCCTCACCGTTAGGGTATCTTCTTAAAGCATGTTCTCCTCTCATACGTGGACTTATTGGTCCTTTTTCGAAAGGATAATTAATAGTTTTTGACTTTTTAAACATTTCCTTGATCGCTAAATATAAGCCAGAAATAAATTCAGTTAAAAAGATTGTTTTAACTATTCTATTAAAATTCATTAAAAATTTCCTTTAGGTAGTTTGTCAAAATAAAATAGAAAGCTTGCAGTTAAGACAAGATAAACTAAAGAAAATGGTAAAAATACTTTCCAACCTAATCTCATTAATTGATCGTACCGATATCTTGGAACAATAGCTTTAACAAGTGCAAATAAGAAAAATAAAAATAAAATTTTGATTATCATCCAAAGTGGTGGTGGAATTAAATTAAATGGGAAAATATCAATCAACGGTAACCATCCTCCTAGAAATAAAATTGCTCCCATTGCACACATTAAAAGAATATTTGCATATTCTCCAAGCCAAAACATTGCATACATCATCCCTGAGTACTCTGTTTGATAACCAGCAACTAATTCAGCTTCTGCCTCTGGTAAGTCGAAAGGTGGCCTATTGGTTTCAGCTAGAGCAGAAATAAAAAAAATAACAAACATAGGGAGTAGAGGTATCACGTACCACATTTCTTTTTGAGCCAAAACTATATCTTTTAAGTTTAAAGAGCCGACGCAAAGAAGTACATTTATTATTATAATTCCTATCGAAACTTCATAAGAAACCATTTGTGCGGCAGATCTAATGGCTCCTAGAAAAGGATATTTAGAATTAGAAGCCCAACCTCCCATTATAATTCCATAGACTCCTAAAGATGAAACCGCAAATAAATATAAAATGCCTACGTTTATATCGGATAGTACAAAATTCTCACTCATAGGAATTACTGCCCAAGCAATCAATGCTAATGTCATTGTTACAATTGGAGCTAGAATAAAAACAATTTTATTTGAACTTGCAGGAATAATTATTTCTTTAAAGATATATTTTAAAGCATCTGCTAATGTTTGAAAAAGTCCGAAGGGACCTACAACGTTAGGACCTCTCCTTTTTTGAACTAAACCCCAAACTCTTCTATCAAGCCAAACAATCATGGCAACAGATATAAGTAAAGGAACTAATACAAAAAGTATTTTATAAATTTCTTGGATAAAAATTTGTAAATTCTCAATCATTAGTTCTCAGTCCCTGTTTTTTTTGAGTTAATTTTTATTTGACGACATTCACTCATCGTTTTTGATGCTCGAGAAATAGAGTTAGAGAAATAGTAATCTAAATCTTTTATTAAGACTTCCTCACTAAAAAAATTTGATGCTTTCTTTTTTTCGTTATTATCACTAAAATTAGGTAAATCATTCAATTTTGAAAAGTTCTGTATCAAATTCAAAACCTCTTGTCTTAAAATTTCAAAACTAAATAAATTTTCAGTTTTTTTGAGTTTCTTTAGAATTAAATTAAAAATTTTCCAATCTTCTAATGCTTCACCTATTGGATATGAAGCTTTTTTACACTCCTGAACTCTTCCCTCTAAATTCTCGTAAAGCCCATTTTGTTCAGTATAAGCCGGACTTGGTAAAATTATATCTGCTATCTCGGCTCCCCTATCACCGTGACTACCTTGATAAACAATAAATTCATTATTTTTTTTAATTTCTAGGTTATCTGAACCTAAAAGATATAATAATTTAAATTTATTAGTCTTTAATTTTTTAAAGAATAAATAATTATCCTCATTATCTTTATTTAAAATTTTTAAATCTAATAGCCCAACAGTAGATGCATTTTGTGGCAAAAAGTTCAATGCATTCCAATCTTTACTTATTAAACTGTTTTTCTTTAAAAAATCTTTAAATTCTTCAAAAATATATTGGCCACTCTTTAATTCTAAAGCCGACTCTCCTATAATAACCATTGGCTTTTTAGCTGATAAAAATTTTTTTGAAAATTCATTTTCATTATTAAATATACTTTTGATATCATCTGTTTTGTTTCCAATAATTTTATAATCGTAGGTTAAATCTCCTGCATTACCAATTGAGAATATAGGGATATTTTTTTGAATAAATGTTTTTCTTATTCTGGCATTCAACATTGTAGCCTCATGTCTTGGATTTGCACCCACTAATAGAATAAGATCTGAGTCTTCAATGCCATTTATTGAGGAATTAAATATATAATTCATTTTCTCGGATGAATTTGTATAAAATTCTTTTTCCCTAAATTCTATGTTATTACAATTTATTGTTTTAAAAAATTTATTAAATGCCAATGCATTTTCTAAATTAACCATATCACCGATGTGACCGCCTATTTCCTCAGGTTTAACTGAATTAATTTTTTCCTCTAGTAAATTTAACACTTCATCCCATGAAGATTTTTGTAACTTGTTGTTTTTTTTTATATAAGGAACGTCCAGTCTTTGTTTTAAAAGGCCATCACATGAATACCTAGTTTTATCTGAAATCCATTCCTCGTTTATATCGTTATTAAGCCTTGGTAATATTCTTTTTACTTCCCAATTGTAAGTGTCGACTCTTATATTGGAACCAACTGAGTCTAATACATCTATACTCTCAGTTTTTTTTAATTCCCATGGTCTTGCTTCAAAAGCATAAGGTTTTGAGGTTAAAGCACCTACTGGACATAAATCAATTACGTTTGCCGAGAGTTCGGACTCCATAGCTTTTTCCAAATAGGTGGTGATTTCCATATTTTCTCCTCTGCCTATTGCTCCTATCTCAGGCACACCCGCTACTTCAGTTGCAAATCTAACGCATCTTGTGCAGTGAATACATCTAGTCATCTGGGTTTTAATTAAAGGTCCCATGTACTTTTCTTTGACTTGCCTTTTATTTTCTACAAATCTTGATTTATCAATCCCATAATACATTGACTGATCTTGTAAATCACATTCTCCTCCTTGATCACAAACTGGGCAATCTAGTGGATGGTTTGCTAGTAAAAATTCCATAACACCTTTCCTAGCTTTTTCAACATAAGCTGTATTTGTTTTTATATTCATACCTTCGGCAGCTGGCATTGCACAAGAAGCAATAGGTTTTGGTGATTTTTCCATTTCCACGAGACACATTCTGCAATTTCCTGCAATTGATAATTTCTCATGATAACAAAATCTTGGTATTTCGACTTCTGCAAGCTCACAAGCTTGAAGAACCGTCATTCCCTTTTCAAATTCAATTTCTTTTCCATTGATAGTAATTTTAGGCATTTTTGTTATCCAATAAATGTTGATCAACTAAGTAAGGATTATTTATCTTCTTTTTTATCAATGGTTCTTCTCTACAACGACTTTCTATTTCTTTTCTAAAATGCCTTAATAAACCTTGCACCGGCCATGCTGAGCCTTCGCCAAACGCACAAATAGTGTGTCCTTCTATTTGTTTTGTCACATCGGATAGTAAATCAATATCGCTGAAGGTTGCTTTTCTTTTAGCTACTCTATCTAATATTCTCCACATCCATCCAGAACCTTCACGACATGGAGTGCACTGACCACAGCTTTCATGTTTATAAAATCTGGCTATTCTAGCCATACAAGCTATGATGTCCTGATTTTTGTTTATAACTACTATACCTGCAGTGCCTAACCCACTTTTATTTTCAATTAAAGAGTCAAAATCCATTGTTATTGTATCGCATATTTTTTTTGATAATAATGGCATTGAAGATCCACCTGGAATAACAGCTTGTAAATTATCCCAACCTCCTATTACGCCACCGGCGTGCTTTTCGATTAATTCTTTTAAAGGTATTCCCATCTCCTCTTCTACGTTACAAGGAGTATTAACATTACCGGATATACAAAATATTTTTGTTCCAGTATTTTTTGGCTTACCAATTGAAGAAAACCATTTGCCTCCTCTTCTTAAAATAGTTGGAACAACTGCAATTGTCTCTACGTTATTAACTATTGTTGGACAACCATACAATCCTACTAATGCTGGAAATGGTGGTTTTAATCTTGGTTGGCCTTTGTTTCCCTCAATACTTTCTAATAAAGCTGTTTCTTCTCCACAAATATAAGCACCTGCTCCATAGTGAATATGTATATCAAAATCCCATCCTGAGCCACAAGCATTCTTACCTAAGTAATTTTTTTTATACGCTTGATTTATTGCATCTTGTAATCTTTTTCCTTCATTAAAATATTCACCTCTAATATAAATATAACATACATGTGCATTAACTGCGTAACCAGCTATCAAACATCCTTCAATTAATTTTTGTGGCTCAAATCTTAATATATCACGATCTTTACAAGTTCCTGGTTCGGACTCGTCTGCATTGATAACTAAGTAATGTGGTCTCGAACCAACTTCCTTTGGAGCAAAAGACCATTTCAAACCAGTTGAAAAACCAGCTCCACCTCTACCCCTAAGTTCAGAAATCTTGACTTCATTTATAATCCAATCTCTTCCTTTAGAAATAATAGCTTTTGTATCTTTCCAGTCATCTCTTTTAATTGCATTTTCTATTTCCCAGCCAAAATCATTGTAAAGATTTTTAAAAATTTTATTTTCTTTTTTAAGCATGCTTTTCTCCGTTAATAGATTGTTTTTTTTCAGGACTTGTATTTTTACGTCCTCTATATGATCCTGGTTTTAAAGGTTTATCTTTTATTAAAGAGTCTAGAATTTCTAATGTACTTTTTTCATCTAAATCTTCATAATAATCCTCATTGATTTGAATCATTGGAGCACTTACGCAAGCCCCTAAACATTCTACTTCCATCCATGAACAGTTTCCATTTTTAGACACTTCGTTCTCATTAGGAGATATTTTTTCTTTACATAGTTTAACAATTTTATCTGCTCCACGAATTAGGCAAGGAGTTGTGGTGCATACCTGGACGAAATGTTTTCCGACAGGAGATAAATTATACATCGTATAAAATGTAGCTATCTCATATACAGAAATGTAAGGCATAGACAAATAATTAGCTATATACTTCATAGCTGCTAAAGGTATCCAATTGTTATTTTGTCTTTGTGCTAAGTAAAGAAAAGGCATAACAGCGCTCTTTTTTTTATTGATCGGATATCTTTTTAAAATTTCTTCAGCCTTCATTAAGTTTTCTTTTGAAAATTTAAATTCTTTTGGCTGGTCTTCATACACTTTTTTTAAGCTCATCTATCTACCTCACCGAATACTATATCTAATGAGCCAAGCACAGCTGGTACGTCTGCAAGCATATGGCCACGAATTAAATAATCCATAGCTTGTAAATGAGAAAATCCCGGGGCTCTTATTTTACATCTATATGGTTTACTGGTTCCATCAGAAATCAAGTAAACTCCAAACTCACCTTTAGGGGCTTCTACGGCAGTATAAACATTTCCTCGCGGTACTCTGTAACCCTCAGTAAATAATTTAAAATGATGAATTAAAGCCTCCATTGATTGTTTGATGTCATCTCTTTTAGGTGGTGAAATTTTTCCGTCAATTGATTTAACAGGACCTTTTGGAAGTTTTTCTATACATTGTAAAATAATTTTTACACTTTCTCTCATTTCTTGAACTCTACAAAGATACCGATCATAGCAATCTCCATTCTTTCCGACTGGAATTTTGAAATCTAAATCTTTATAAATTTCATATGGTTGTGATCTTCTTAAATCCCAAGCTATTCCCGAGCCTCTTAACATAACTCCTGAAAAACTATGATCTAAAGCCTCTTTTTTTGTCACAATGCCTATTTCAACATTCCTTTGTTTAAAAATACGATTGTCTGTCAGCAATCCCTCTAGATCATCAATTATTTTCGGAAAGGATCTACAAAATTTTTCTATGTCCTCTACTAATTTTAATGGGATGTCTTGATTCACTCCACCTGTTCTAAAATAATTTGCGTGCAATCTTGAACCAGATGCTCTTTCATAAAAAGTCATTAATGTTTCTCTTTCTTCAAAACCCCAAAGAGATGGCGTTAATGCTCCTACGTCTAAGGCTTGGGTAGTAATGTTTAGAATATGACTTAAAACTCTTCCTATTTCACAAAATATCACTCGAATATACTTTGCTCTAATTGGAACTTCAATTTTAAGCAATTTTTCTGCTGCTAAAGCAAATGCATGTTCCTGATTCATAGGGGCAACATAATCGAGCCTGTCGAAATAAGGTAAAGCTTGAGTATAAGTTTTTTGTTCGATTAGTTTTTCTGTACCTCTGTGTAACAAACCAATATGTGGATCTGCTTTTTCAACAATTTCTCCATCTAATTCTAATATAAGTCTTAACACACCATGGGCAGCAGGATGTTGAGGCCCAAAATTTAAACTCATAGATTTAGTTTTTTTTGACATTTTTTTTATTAGTTTTTTTCATTTCTTCAATATATTTTGTACCTTCCCAAGGACTTTCAAAATCAAAATTTCTATAACTTTGCTCAAGTTTTACTGGCTCGTAAATAACTTTTTTTTCTTTCTCGCTGTATCGGACCTCATTAAACCCTGTTAAAGGAAAATCTTTTCTTAAAGGATGACCTTTAAATCCGTAATCAGTCAAAATTCTTCTTAAATCTGGATGGCTTTTAAACTTTATACCATACATGTCAAAAACTTCTCTTTCCATCCAGTTAGCTGACGGAAATATCTTTGTTATAGTGTCAATTGACTGATTTTCTTCTAACTGTATCAAAATCTTAATTCGTAAATTATGCTCATGAGATAACAATAGATATATTATGTGAAATCTTTTCTCTTGATCAGGATAGTCAACTCCAGCAATATCAATTAACTGTTTAAACTTACATTTTTCATTAGCTTTAAAAAATTGAATAACTTCTTTTAAATCATCTTCATTGATCTCAACAAGTAGCTCATCATTTTCTATTTTAGAGCTTTTTATTTTTGAAGCTAATTCAGAATTAACAATTTTTTCTATACTTTGTAAGTTAGGGCCTGACATAATTTACCTTTGTAGGGTTCCTTCTCTTCTAATTTTTTTTTGAAGCTGTAGAATTCCATATAATAATGCTTCGGCAGAAGGCGGACATCCAGGTACATAAATATCTACTGGAACAATTTTATCGCATCCTCTTACTACCGAGTAAGAGTAATGGTAATAACCTCCTCCATTGGCACAGCTTCCCATCGATATAACGTATCTTGGCTCTGGCATTTGATCGTAAACTTTTCTTAAAGCCGGAGCCATTTTGTTTGTCAATGTTCCTGCTACTATCATCACATCCGACTGTCTTGGTGAAGC
>MDSZ01122163.1_pt1 | contig 17185 bp, 12 predicted proteins | sample 811201 | NCBI WGS metagenome assembly MDSZ01 (sample SAMN05326647, study PRJNA326480) | marine metagenome | isolation source: seawater | place: Indian Ocean: North | collected 2010
AAAAGAAGAACAAAGTGCCTTAAGGGAGGAGTTGAAAACTGTCTTTGATGAGTTGGTGTACGGCAAACTTGCAGAAGGCGATGCCGCAATGCAAGAAAGTATAAACACTGTCTTTAAGAACATACCTCACGGTATTTATGTGGGATAAGTAAATGACCAATAAGAAAAACACTTGGACTCAGCCTGGATCTCCACCACCACCATTATTTGTCGGCAAAGCAGAAAGAAACTTTGTCAAACAAATTAATGATGAGCTTGTTGAAAAGATTGTTGGGCAACAAGTTTTGTATTACCCGATTGATGTTGAGAGAACTAACTTCCATCCCCTATATGGCGAAGCTATAAATAAAACTTTTCTTCCTCCCGTAAGAGTTTACGCTTTGGTTGAGTACGTGGGATCAGATAGAGTACAACAAAAATATGGGTTTGATAATCTCTATAATATTAATGTGCATACACACAAACGACGTCTTGTAGAGGATCAAAACCTGTTTACCCGCCTGGGAGACTTCCTACAATATGATGACATGTATTTTGAAATTGTAGATCTTTTCGAGCCAAGATATATTTTTGGACAAGACAGCGCTTTTACTAATGATGAGACAGCGATGGAGGTTACTTTGGTAGGTAAACAAGCAAGGCGAGGATTATTCAATGCCGATTAGGACACCTTTAAAGACTCAATTAAGTTCTTCATATACGTTGGCGGGTTCAACCATAGAGGATATAGATTATGCTTTGTATAATTTTATAAATGATGATTTAAACATATTTGTTGACACAAATGAAGGATTTGAAAAAGTTCCAGTTCTTTATTCTATTAGCGAGAGAGCTTATCAAATAAAGAATGACCCAAATTTAAGACCAAACGGAAGAACTTTAAAATATCCTCTGATCACCATCAATAAAACCTCAGTTGTGCAAGACCCAGCTAACAAAGGCAGGTATGGCGTGCATACTTACCCCATACAAGACTATTATATGCGAGGTGGTGCGATTCCAATAGCTCGTCAAGTGCAACAATCTTCAACTCAAAAGTTTGCAAACGCTAACGCCATTCGAAAATCAGACGGCGGACAAAATACAGAGCGGCAGACCTTTCCTGGGAACAACGAAAATATTGTTTATGAGACTCTTTTTGTCCCACAACCATCGTATGTTGAAATGACATATAATATTGACGTTGTGGCCGAGTACCAACAACAGATGAATCAAATTTTGACTGCGTTCCACACTAGAGCGGGACGGAGGGCTGTTTTTAACATAAGACATGAACTAAATTCATATGAGGCAATGTTTGATTCAGGAATAAATATTGATTTTAAATCAGATGGCATTGATCTTACTGAGAGAATTTTTAGTTCTACTGTAGTGATAAAAGTTTTAGGATATTTGATTGGAGATAAGGACAATTCGAACGTTCCGATTATTGCCAAGCACCAAAGCCCAGCGAAAATTAGGTTTTCAAGGGAAAAATCGACACTCGGCGAGCAGCCAGATTTTCATCCAAACAGAAAAGATAAGTACAGACCCTAAACAGAAGGAGTTTGGAACTTTATCTTACTATTTACTACTAGCAAACGTGCTTATAAATAAAAGGTTACTGTGATTTAACTCGTTAGCTTTTAAGAGGAGAACCAAGAAAATGGCGGACAATCCCACAAGTAAATTTAAGTTTATTTCTCCAGGCGTCTTTATAGATGAAATAGACAACAGCCAAATCCCAGCCACCCCGGCCCAAGTAGGACCGATGGTTATTGGACGTGCTCGAAGAGGACCAGCAATGGAGCCTGTGACGGTTAGTTCTTATTCGGAATTTATTGACGTATTTGGTGAGCCCATCCCTGGTAATGAAGCCGATGATGCTTCACGAATGGGCAACACAATGGGACCAACCTATGCTCCTTACGCCGCACAGGCGTGGTTGAGAAACAATAATTCGCTTACCTTTATGCGTACAGTGGGTGTGGAGGATCCAAACGCTTCTTCTGGAGGCAAGGCTGGGTATAAAGCGGGAACGCTTGATGCCACGCCAGCCAATGGTGGCGCTTTTGGACTCTTTTTGTGGCCGTCGGGCACTGTCAATTCAGGCCCTGGTCAAGGCGTTCCTGTGACTGGCGCTTTGGCTGCCGTCTTTTACTGTACCGGCGGTCGTGTCCTGCTTTCAGGCTCTAGATCAGACGCTGTGTTAACTGCATCTGCTTGTGAATTGTATACGACAAACACAAACGGTGACATTGATTTGTTGATTACAAAAGATGGACTTTTATCGACTGCTGAAAAAGTAACAGTTAGTTTGCAAGAGAACAAAAACAACTTTATTCGTAAAGTGTTGAATACTAACCCAACGGTGACAAACACCGCCATTACCCGCAGAGCAACGGCTACATCTAGCCAAGGTGGTAATTTTTGGCTTGGAGAAACGTTTGAGCATTCTCTTACGACGAGAGCCCAGACATCCATTGGTGAACTGGTTGCTTCTGGCAGTGCCGCAAACGCAAACGTTACTCAAACCACTGCTTGGGCTGCTATATTGCCGCTCCGAAATCAAGAGACAACCTCTGAGGATCAGAACGACTTTAATTATGGCGCTCAAAAATCAACGACTGGCTTCTACTTCAGTCAGCAGTTGGCTCAGGGCGTTGCTACTGGATCATATGATGCTACTAACCAGCAAAAACTCTTCCGCTTTGAGGCTTTGACCCCAGGCGATTGGGTGCAAAGAACCATTAAGATTTCAATCGAAAGAATTAAAGCTAGACGTGGAGATTTTGAGAAGTATGGTACGTTTAGTGTCGTTGTTCGCCGAATAGAGGACAATGACAACAAGCAAATGGTGCTTGAAAGGTATGATAATTGCGACCTGAATCCAGCCTCGCCAAATTATCTTCCTCGTAAAATTGGTGATCAATTTAATGAGTATAACACCACAGAAAAGCGTAACCGGCTATATGGACAATATCCAAATAAGTCTAAGTACATTCGTGTTGTCATGGATGATGACGTTGAAGCTGGCGTCGCTGACCCAGAACTTCTTCCATTCGGTGTGTTCGGTCCTTTAACCTATAGGTCTGCAACAATTCTCAGCGGCTCCAGGGCGCTTGTGTCCGTATCGGCTTCAGGTGACGGAACCATTGGTAAGAACGGACTCGCCAGTGAAGTCGCCCTCGCCAGTATGGTTGATGGATCTGGATCTGGCCAGTTTGGCGATGTAGGTGGATACTCTAACGATGACGTCAATGGCGACCCTGGAGTCCTTGGTGGGCTTGGACTCCAAACTGGTTTAACGGCATCTATAGTTTTCCCATCAGTCCCGCTTAGAAAGCAGGGCAGTTGGGGATCACCAAAGAATCTTGAGTACACCTATTGGGGTGCCTGGACGGGCAGAAGCACATCTGACACAACATTTAACCATTCAATTCACGATATGCTTAAATCAAGAGCCAATGGTCTTCAGTCGAACCCACAAGATCCGAATCATGACCTTAAGGAAAGTCCGAATCAGGACAGGGCAGGCAACGACCCACTCGTTATTGCTTGGCACTTTACCCTTGATGATATTTCGGGATCTACAGGTGAAGGATTTGAGTTCGTGTCCGGCTCTAGACAGAGTGGTGGTGCAGGTCGAAGCTTCACGGCTGCAAACGCATCTTACTCTGCGTCTTTAGAGAATGGTTTGGACAGATTTACTACCGTTCTTCACGGCGGGTTTGAGGGCTTTGATGTTACGGAGAAGGACCCGTTCAGAAATACCGGGTTTAGTACTGCAACTGACGAAAAAGCTTCGTATCAGCTTCATACTCTTCGCAGAGCGGTCAACATTGTTTCAGACACGGAGGATGCACAGTATAACATACTTACGCTGCCTGGTATTATCCAGAATAACGTAACTGATCATGTCTTGAGTGTTACTGAGGACCGCTCGGACTCGTTGGCAATTATAGACATCGATGAAATATATACGCCTAATACAGAAAACACACAAAGTGTTTCCGCAAACAATGCAGCAACTGTAGAGACTGCTGTTAATACTCTAAAAGATAGAAATATTAACAATAGTTATGGTGCGGCGTATGCACCTTGGGTCTTAATCAGAGACAACATTGCAAACAGAACCCTCTGGGCTCCTCCCTCGGTTGCTGCCTTGGGTGTGTTGTCGAGCACGGATAGAACTCAAGGTCCTTGGTTTGCCCCCGCAGGATTCACCCGAGGTGGACTTACTGAAGGTGCTGCTGGCATCCCAATACTTGATATTTCGAGAAGGTACACACAGGACCAACGTGACGACCTTTATGATGCTGGCATCAATCCGATCGCCAAGTTTCCGGCAGAAGGAATCGTTGTCTTCGGACAAAAAACCCTTCAGCAAACTCGATCGGCACTTGACCGCATCAACGTGCGTCGCTTAATGATCTACTTGAAGCGTGAAATTTCCTTCATCGCATCCAGGCTGTTGTTTGATCCAAACACCAATATTACTTGGAACAGGTTTAGATCTCGTGCTGAGGTTGTGCTCAAAGATGTCAAAGCAAGATTCGGCATCGAAGAGTTTAAACTAATCCTAGATGAAACCACGACTACTCCTGATTTAGTTGATCAGAACATAATTTATGCTAAGTTGTTGGTTAAGCCTACTAGGGCAGTTGAGTTCTTCGCTATCGACTTCGTGGTGGAAAGCAGCGGGGCGAGTTTTGACGACTAAAAATTAGTTCTATAAACTATGTATTAAAGGAGAAAACACAAAATGTCAGTAATTCAGTGGGCAAACCAGTCAATTGATCCAAAAAGAAAGTATCGATTTAGGGTTTCATTTGGGGACACAGGAATAAGTCCTTACTATGTGAAAACCGCCACTTTGCCAAAAGCAAACATCTCGGTGGTTGAACACAGTTACTTTGACTATAACTTTAAGTTTCCTGGCCGTGTAACTTGGGATCCGATTACAGTTACCATGGTGGCTCCGGCTGACAGTGGCGACGATCCGACAAACATTTTGTATACTATCTTGACGCAAGCCGCTGGTTATGTGTTTCCAGATGACCCAGGAGCCTCAGATAGCTCTTTGTCAAAACAGGGCTTTACAGACGGTGGTTTTCAAAACATCAAGCTGGAAGTGATAGACGGATTTGGAGCAACACAGGACGAGTGGAACCTCAACAATTGCTTCTTTACGAACGTTGATTTTGGTGGTAGTCTTGAGTATGCCTCTGACGATTTGATTGAGATTTCTTTTGAAATCAACTTTGATTGGGCAGAGAAAACAACGTAGACAAAAAGTTTACTAAGTTAGAAAGGTTATAAAATGAGTAGAAATGAAGGACGCTTTGAAGCAGCCGAAGGAATCCCGACTCCAGAAGATGAGGGGCCTCCGGCTGCTGCTGTATCAGCACCTACGCAATTTAATTGGTCTGTCCCCACAGAGTTTGTGGAGTTACCAAGCAAAGGTAAGTTCTATACCCCTGGACATCCAGTACATAATGTTGAGGCGATAGAAATTAAGTATATGACAGCTAAAGAAGAGGACATCCTTAGTGACCGTGCCCTTCTCAAGAAAGGAATGGCTGTTGACCGTGCTTTACAGAATTTAATTGTTGACAAGAATATCAAAATAGAGAATTTGCTTATTGGTGACAAGAACGCACTTTTGGTAGCGGCTAGAAAAACAGGGTTTGGTCCTGAATATACAACAAGGGTTACTTGCCCCTCCTGTGGAGACGTTGATGATCATACTTTTGATCTAGATGATATCGGACACGTTGATTTTGAGGGAGCTATGGAACTAGAGGAAGTCGCTCTGACCGAGAGGAATACCTTTAAAGTTACTCTGCCTATGACAAAGGTGGAGGTCGAGTGCAAAATGCTGCTCGGCAAAGACGAAAGTGTAATCTCTAAGAAAACTCTTCGCCAAGGTCGCAAAAACGAAAATTCTTCGATGTTAGTTGACACCCTGGCCTTGATGATGGTCTCTCTGAACGGTAACGAAGACAAGCTCCAGATCATCAAGTTTGCCAATCAGATGCCTGCCAGGGATTCTCGTTATCTTCGAACGGTGTCTAATAAAGTCACTCCTAATGTTGATATGAGTGCAGATTACGAATGTATGAGTTGCGGTGCAACGGCGGCCCTGGAGGTGCCGCTCACTGCTGACTTTTTTTGGCCTAAGTGAACAATACTCACAGGGCGTTTACGAAGAATTTTTTAATTTAAAATACTATGGTGGCTGGAGCTTCTTTGAAGTGTACAATCTGCCTACTGTTCTCCGAAGGTGGTTTCTAAAAAGGTTGATTGAACAAAAAGAAAAAGAACAGAAAGCCCACGAAGATGCTATGAAAAAGGCAAAATCCGGTCGCCGCTAAATATACACAAAATACTTAATTTGTAACCTATTTACTAAGCAAACGTCCGTATTGTTGAGGTGCATCTATGCTTACTGAAGAACAACTAGAAGAAATGGTGTTTGACCTTGGTGCTGCTCGGAAGGGGCAGCTTAACGAAAACATACTCCATGTTTTTGCTGCTTGGATTGAATACCTCCTAGCTAAAATGTACAAAGGGCGACGAATTCCCGTGAAAGTTAGGGGAAATAGGATAGAGGTTCAGCGATTTACTGACGCCCTAGTGAACGAGAAAAGGTATATGGACTACATCAAGAAGTATGGTCTTGATGACCCGATGACTTATAAGCAAAAATCTAAACTCAACGTAGCAATAAAAAGATTTGAACGTGAGGCAAGGATCAATTGGCCAATAAAGAATCCGTAGGACTTAATTAAATGGCTAAAAAGAAATTCATCATCATACAACCAGGGACAAAGATCTTTCCAGAAAAAGGAAAGAAAAGGGTTCGTGTGTTTCAGGATGATGAATATAAAGGTGTTCCGCCAGGGCTTTTGGATGAACTTAAGCAATACGGTGAAGTCACCGAAGACAATACTAAAAAGACCAAAGAAAATACCGAGGCTAATCAGGATAACGTCAAAGCTCAAAACGTCCAAATTGATGCGACTCGGTTAAGCATTAAGCAAACAGAAGACCTGATAGGCGTCTTGGATAGACAGTTAAGACAGTATGCCCAGTTGGAAGGCGTAGTTGGAGAATACGCTAGAGCGCAAAGTGATATTGTTGAGCTTGAAAGAGAACTAATGAAAGCTGAGGCTGAGGGCATCCCGGTCAAAGCAGATCTTATTCAAGCACAACTTGATCAAGCCAAAGCAACGGTAGAGGCTATAAACAATAGAAAAGATCTGACCGACCAAGAAAAAGCCGGACTTGCACCTCTAAAAGCATTGTCAAAGAATTTAAGGGAAGTAAACGACGCATACCTAGACCAAGCAGACAAAATATTTGACGCTGAGGAAAAACTTGAGAAATATACAGACACGACAAGAGAGTCTGGCTTCCAGATTATGGCTTTCAGCAAAGGTCTCAATATGGCTGGCCTCGGCGCTCTTGATATGTCAGGTGGAATTGACGAGGTAATTTCCTCTGTTGCAAAGATGGGGGACATGCTCAATAAGACTAGTATTGAATTAGAGAAAAATTCAAACTTAGGTGAGCAAGCTTACACCACTCAAAAACTTATGGTTCTTGGTGGCACCAGTCTTGGAATTTCTAATGAGCAGGCAGCTAAGACACAGGTTGCGTTAAACAAGGGGATGAGTAGTTTTGTCTCTTTGACAAGAGAGGCTCAAGCAAACATAGCTGAAACAACAGTCGTCATGGAGCGCTTGGGAGTTTCCGCAGAGGTCTCAGCAAAGGCAATTGACTTGATGGATCGTTCAATGGGAATGTCTGCCACCGGGGCTGCCGAAGCACTTAAAGATTTTGATAAACTTGGTCAAGAACTCTCTCTGCCCACCGGACAACTCGTAGAGGATTTTACGAAGCTCGGACCAAAATTAGCTAGATTCGGTAAAGATGGTAAAAAACAATTTGAAATGCTAGCAAAAGAGGCAAGAAAGTTAGGCGTCGAGGTTGGCGCTGCTTTTGACGTGGCAGAGGCTTTTGATACCTTTGAGGGTGCTGCTGATATGGCAGGTAAACTAAATGCCCAACTTGGTCTCCAAATTAATTCTGTTGAGATGCTCGGAGCCACCCACGCCGAAAGAATAGAACTGCTTCGCCAAGAGTTTGCCCAGAGTGGAAAAAACTTTGATCAACTTGGCAGACGACAAAAGCAAGCTGTTGCTGAGATGATGGGTATCGACGTAGACATGGCATCAAAATTATTTGGTGATCCAGTTGCGTATGAGAATTTTGCTAAGCAACAAGAGGAAGCAGAAGAGCGAGCAAAGAGATTGACCTCCGTAGCAGATAAGTTTGCTACGATAGCAGATCGGGTCGCTGTTGTTCTTAGTCCTATTCTTGATTATATTCTTATACCAATGGCAAATGCGATCGCCTATATCTTTGGTAATCCAATTATAGCAACTGGCATTGCTTTGTATACTGGTTACCTTGGCGTGATGAAATCTCTAGCTGCATTTGATGTTATTCGTGCGAAACTAAAGGGCGTCGAAATTGGACAAATGGGTATCACCATTGGTCAGCAACAAGTCTCAAACGGTCTCACAAGCCAGGCTACTGGACTAGGTGTCGCCAAAGCTAAGTCTGACACCACCGCCGCCGGCGCTGCCGACCTTCATGCGAAAGCGGAAGAAGATAAAGCGAAAGCGATCGAGGAGGGGAATGACGCAACCAAAGAAGGCGGCAAGAGTGCGAAAGACGCTGCAATGGGTATGCTAGCTTTAGGGGCAGCCATAATGATGATAGGCACAGGGATCGGCATAGCGGCGATGGGGCTGGCAACTCTTGTACAGGCATTTAATGGGCTTGAGAACGCTGGACCAGCCCTTCTTGCCATAACACTTGTGCTAGGTGCCTTTGTTGCGATGGTTTATATATTAGCCACAGCCTCATCAATTGCTGCTGGTCCGATAGGATTACTTGGGCTGGCCTTCTTAGGGATTGGTGCGGGTATATTCTTGGCGGCTTATGGCATGTCGCTGCTTGTCAAGGCCATTGGTGGATTGGCTGGTCACGCTGCCGAGGTTGCTGAGGCTTTCGCTAGTATAGTGGGTTCATTAATAAAACTAGCTGTGCCTGCATCAGTGGCTGCGTTCTCGATGATGCTCCTGGCTAAGTCCGCCATAGTTGCTGCACCAGCTATGCTCAGTTTATTAGTAACTCTAACATTGTCGTCAGTGGTAATGTTGGCAGCTTCATACACAGCAGGATTATTAGCTGGTGTGTTGGGTGGTATGGCAATAGGCATTAACCTTTTAAACATAGGATTTAAGACGTTTACTGAATTACTAATTCGTGTGACACCATCCTTAGTGGTCGCTAGTTTGGCTGTTGCCGCCATGGCGCTTTCGATGGTCTTATTGGCAAAGTCTTTGTTTGTTGGCATCCCGGCTTTGTACGGTATGGGTGCTGTATTATACAGTATGGCAGGCGCTTTTCTTTTCGCCTCGCTCAGTGCAGCAATTTTGGCCGCAAGTATAGAAAAAATAGCTGATTCTACAATCACTATTGGGGCGAACAGAGACGGATTAGATGCGGTAACCGATGTAGTAAAACTTGGTGCCGAAGTCAGTCCAGCTAATATGGAGGCACTGGACGAAGCATTAAATAAGGTGGTCAATGTAATGGTCGAGTCCCGAACCGCTAACGCTCCGGCGATCCAAGCTTTGGCTAATGCCGTCGCACCTAGCGGTGGCGGCGGTGGTGGAGGCGGCGCAGCCGCCGCAGCCGCTGGGGGGACAACAAAAACAGTTCAACTAGTTTTAAACCAAAGAGTTTTTGGAGAAGTTGTTGTTGATGTTCTAAATGATAAGTACGACCTAACGGCAGGAGGATAAAAAATGGCAGGAATAAACAAAGATGAATTAACCGAGGGTTTTAATTCTCAGAATAAAGAGAACACTGTTGTTCCAGGGGTAACCACTTTATATAACAAGGACTATAAATTAGAGATAGAACATTTACCAAGTGGGTATAAAGTGGCCTTTGCAGCTTTCTTAGATAATTTTAGTGATGCGTACACGCAAACTTGGAATGCCGAGGATGTTTATGGTCGTATGGATCCAATTGCTGTTTATCAGCACACAAGAAGAGCTATCGCTATGTCTTGGCACGTCCCAGCAGCCTCGATTGAGCAAGCCAAATTGAACATGGATGTTGTTAACGCTTTGATGACGTTTATGTATCCAAGTTATCGCTCGGGTCCTCAAAAAGATCGAAACTCAAAAAAAGGTAATGTTATTAATGTTGCCCCACTTCTGCGTGTGAAGTTTTTAAACTTGATACATAACGGACTCGACGGCAACACAGGCTTGCTCGGGTATGTCAACGGATTCACGGTTGATGTAAGATCAGAAGATGGTATATTTATGAACGATGATGACGGTGTTGGTGGACCTGCTGTGTATCCAAAGACCTTAACTCTGAATTTTGAGTTGAATGTTTTGCACGAGCATCCTATGGGGTGGGAAGTTAATGGAAATGTAGCTAAGCTAAGAGGCTCAAAGGATGGATTTCCGTATAGAACAGACCTACCAATGGCGAACCCAACTCAAGACTTTGGCGATAGGGTTCCCACTGTCTCACCACCTGGCGGCGGTGGAAGCACTTTAACAAATGACCAAGCACAAATGGCTGCCGGGCAAATATTAGCAAATTCTAATTTTGGTTTCGCCCGCCCGGCCGGGATGGAATTAATTCGCAGCGCAGCAGATTTGCCTACACCTTTGCCAGGACAATCAATCCCAACACTGGGTGAGTAAAGGAGAACAAAATGACTAGATATATTGGTAGAGATCTTTTAGTAAACAACACTAAAGAGTACCAAGAATCTTTGCTGGATAGAAGGGACTTGGTTCAGATAATTCAGTATTCTACCGCTAGATTTTATTATCCAACCTTTCAAGAGAGAGCCGCTATGTCAACAGTTCCATTTGTGTGGACGGCGACATCAAAAATGTATAATGTAGCTGCTCAATTTTATGGAGACCCAAAACTGTGGTGGCTAATAGGCTGGTTCAACCAGAAGCCAACGGAGGCCCACTGGAAAGTGGGAGATGTTGCTTTTATACCGGCAAACTCAAAAGAGGTGTTAACATTTTTTAGAAGACAAAACGGAACTTTCTGAGATGCCTCGTTCAAAGCACATTTTCAATTTTGAGAAACTGATTACTACGTCTGGTAAACAGAGGGTACGTGTTTTTCAGGGGCAAAATGATGATGAGACGAGCAAACAGAAGGGTGAACCTACTGGTATTGATCTGGTAAGGCTTAGGCAAACAGATACACAATCATTTCTTATGGGTGCGCTTGAGCAGTTGAGCGCTTTTCACCGAGATGGGCAGGGCAAGATTGGGCTTATAAACGGACAACTACAGTTCGACCCGGAACAAAATGAGGCAGCTATGTCATTGGTGTCAATGCTAAGCAATCCAAAAGATGTTGACGAGTTTATAAATGCTACGCCTGCACAACTCTCTCGATTGGTTCCCCATATCGAGTTTTATTTGGAATCTGCGGATAAACAAAAAAAGAAGCAAAAGAAAATATTATTTTCTGATTTTACCTCGGGGGCCCGAACCCGTGGCATAGGTGATATAAAAGGCGGTATCTTCGATATGGGCAGTGGAGCCGCCAGGGAGATTCTGGGTGCTCCCGGTGATGACGTCGGCATAAAAGAGTTTTCTTGGACTTTTGACAATAAGCACGAAGGTGACAAGACGATAAAGGCATCTTTAAGTTTGTATTTTGCAAATGCGGTGGACCTTGTACATAGAAAAAACCTTGATGACGAAGCAGACTACATAAATTTTATTTTTACAAATCTGGATGAACCAAGGGATAAAAAATCAAAAACCGCTGCCCAACTTCTCCAAGAAGTTGTAGCATATTTTGACAAAATGAACGGTAATCCAGTTCTACAGTACTATGATGGTCAGCAACTCAGTGCCGAGCCTAAGAACTTCACACAACTTAAGTGCGTTGTGGGTTGGTCGTTGTTAGATGATTCTGAATCTGCCCGAAAAGCTTTTTTGGGCACCGATGCTGAGTTTGAATCTTTCAAAAGTGGAGTTGACAATTCGCAAAGGGTCATAACTTTGCAATTTACAAAATATACGTTAGACTTCGGAGAACAAGGACAAGTTAATTTGACAGTGGAGTATGTTGGCAGTCTAGATAGTGCCCTTACAGATGTCAGGATAACAAATATTTTTGCCGGGCAGACTGTGTACAATCAAGAACATACAATTCCGACCTCTCGTGATTTTGAAAGCGGTTTGTTTACTTGGGCGGGTGGTGCCTACGCCACAAAAAGCGACCTCAAAGGTCGTGCGTTTGGAGTCACCGCAGGCAACCCCAGCGCAAACATTTTCCAGTCCGCAGAGGGCTCCAATGCCGGACTCAGCGATGACAACCTCGCCGGACTTGAAGAGGATCATGCGGACAGGACCGGTGGAGGCAATATAAAGGGAGTGTTGGGATTTAAGAAGGGTATCCTGTTTCAGTCAATTCAGAAAGGACTAAGAGACGGCATCGAGCTTGAGGAACTAAACGACGCCGCTGGGTTTAGGTTTACAATTCACGCCGCTGAATTTGAGGAAAAAGCTCTTCAGACTCTGCTTGAGTACTATAAAAAAACAGAACTACCATCATCACAGAACAATCAGCAGAGAAAAAATCTTGTTGAATTAGCCACTACAGGACTTGCTGCGGTTAGAGAAGCTAAAACTATGGTTCTTTCAAAAATTGGCACGGAACAGTGGCAAAGGCTTCTTGGTACATTGCTCACTTCAAGCTCCTTAAAAATAGTTGCGGTTAGCTCTAAAGCCATGGACTCTGGAGATCCAACTGTGGCCGCTGGACTTGGCTCAAGTATAAAAGTTGAGCCTCGACTTGTAAACCGAAGCAGCCAGAGTGACGTAAACTTTGCAAATAGTAAGAAAGATGCTTTCTTGAGGGTAACTCAAGCGCAAAGAAAAAAGGATGCCGGACAGGGGACAACAAGAGGGATTGTTGGATTTAGAACCGATGACTTAAATTCTTTAGATCCATCGGAAAATGTCCAGCTTCCTAACAACCCAGCGGGCACTATATCGGTTGCGTATACTACCGTGGGCGAGATTTTAAATCAAGTTCTGAGGGGGGTGATGGGACACGCATCACCCACTGCGCTCGGCACCACTTTGTCAGAACGATTCAAGGCTAATCTTCTTTTGGGTTCTCTGGATCTTTACGAGCTTGGAATTTCAGCGAGTCCCAATCCAAAAAGGCCTGTGGCAATAGCCGACATACCAATTTCAGTTGAGTGGTTCTCACAATGGGTCGTAGATAATTTCACAAGAAGCAACCCACCGCAACGCAAAATCCCTCTGAGGCATTTTCTCAACCGATTCTTTAACTCTTTGCTGGCACCCTTGATAAATAAAAGTTTCTCAACAGAAGATAATAGGGTAAAGGTCGTATTTGATATGACAACGATCACTTTTCCGTTTAAGCGCCAAGGCGCTACAGATCTTGAGAGTGCCGCAGTATCCCGATCCGGTAGGGTTACTACGCATATGGTGCAACAAGCCGCTGCCGCTGGCAGCGATGCTTCAGCGCTTGCAGACCCCGACCAAGAGACTATAACTTATTTGGTGGTTTACCCTACGAACAAGGAACGAAAAAAACTAGTTGGCGACGAAGAGCAGGATAAAAAGAGGGGTATCTTTCACTTTGAACTCGGTGCTGACCGAGGACTGGTTAAAAGATACGTCTTCAAAGAAAAGAAAATGCCACATCTAAAAGCCATGCACATTGAAAATAGTAATACGACTGGTGCCCTAATTATGCCTTTAGATCTAGAACTTACAATGGTTGGGAACGCTTTTTTTAGAAACGGAAGTGTTATATATGTCTCCGCTGACACGATAGCTCCCGGCATACAATCCGATTTACACCTTGGCGGATACTATCAGGTCGTAAAATCTGAAAATACAATAAATGCGTCTACATATGAAACTAGGTTAACCTGTATGTACTTGCAGGGACCGGAGGAGTAAAAAATGGCTCAAATAAAAAGAAACTTTCGTAATGAGCCTGAGCTTTATTCATTGGCCTCCGCTACCACCGGACTGAAAAGGACACACTTCCAGAGAAAAAGATACAGGGATCAAATTGTTGGACTAATAGGTCCTTCTCGTCCATTTAATTTTTGGGGGGAAGATTATTTTTTAGGTAGAGTTAATCACGTTGGAAATGCGTGTGTTGTTGATGAGGCTTCATTAAAACAACTTAGATATGCTGACTCCTCAGAGGCTTTATTTGCTGTGAACTTTGTCGCTGATGCCTGGAGGGACCTTGTTGAGGAGATAGATAGTTTAGTTGAAGATGGTGTTCTGCACGCTGACAGCCCTTACGCAAACTTAAGGGCAAAAAAAGCTTTCGTGAGCGCACCATCTGCATATCACTCTTATATGATTGAAACAGTTTACCCCTTGTTCGAGGCATACTTACGGGTTTTTCAGACAGAGGAGAAGGGCATAGTAAATTTGCCATCGTTTTTGTTAAAGTTTACTCGATACGCTAATCTATATGTAAACAACACAGGACCGATGACATTCTCATCCTTTGTGGAAAGTGGATATTGTTCGCCTTTAACCAGCGGACTTGTTATCAGTACAAGCGAGGATGATCACAATGCTGATTTTGCTAAGACCGATAAATATTTTTTTGACAACAATTTTGAGGCAGTGCAATCAATCGCAACGCAGTACGGTTTCGGTATTGATCAAAACGCACCGTGGAGATTTGTAGCCGACTTGTCCTCACCGGCAATGAAAGAGTATATGGTTGGTGTTGAGATAGAAGATTATCCGACCGTGTTAAATGATCAGGACAACTGTGATGTTCCATTCGATACCGGCTCCCCCGGTGGCGACCCATTTGGTTATTCTGCGCTGCCAGGATATGAGGATGTACTTAGGCACGCTTCGGGATATCTCCAGTACGCAGATCTAGCTGAGGAGTCCAATTTAGAAGTGATATTTGGAAGTGTTTTTCAAAACGCATATCGTGAGTGCTGGCGAGTTGACATGGACTTCCTAAAGATATATCTATTTGGGTTTTATAATACGTTTGCCAGGGTGAGGCCTTTTGTTAATGTGTTGACTGAGGTTGAACTTGAATCTTGTTTTACTGCAATAACTGTTAGGCTTAACAGATTGACCGTGGACCCAGACTTTGCGTCACAAAATGGTAACTTTGGTGACAAATGGAATTTAAAAACCTATTACCTTTTAAAAAGACTTGAGAAAAAAATGGATCACTCAATTGCAAAAATTAGAAAGAACCTAAGAGACGTAATACAGACATATGATTTTGCTCCTGGGAACAGCGACGCTAAATATGCACTAGCTTTGCAGTATCTTCAAGAAAAAATAATTGGACCAACAGACGCAAGAGCCTTAACAATTGACAGTGTTGGCGATATAAAAAATAGATAGAAAGGTTGTATCTTGTTTTTCCAAACCTTAGACGATAAGCTAGAGTGTGTCGGCATCTACTATGATGACGATTTGTTTTTTGATGTGGATCAATTTCCTAACGACATAACAAAAACTTGGAAGTATTCTTCTTTCTTGAAGGGATTATCTGACATAGAATATGCAAACCTATACCTTGAGGGGTTGCCAATTGAGCAGGTTATTCCAGAGTATCTTAAGGATGACTGGGACGATGTGTCAGATAAAATTACAGCTTTTAAAAGGTCGTTACTTATATCAAAGGTTGATGAGACGGAAAACTGTTTCTATGATTTGGTGCCAAAGCGATTTTTGATTGAATTTTGTAGGGTTAAGAATAGCATTACTAAGTTTGTTCTAGACAAGTATGATAGACCAAAGCGTTATGATTTTTCATTGAGTGTCTGTAAGATGCTTGAAGATATGTCTAACAGGAAACTTAATCTTAACAAAAAAAAGTTAAAGTCATACACGGATGGGCAGAACAACGTCTTGGATTTACTTCGTAGTAAGCCCTATATTCGTTACAACCAATTTGGCACTGTGACGGGCAGACTAACAACAAAAAAGAAATCTTTTCCTATTCTAACGCTAAAGAAAGACTACAGAGATATAGTAGAGCCGGTCAACAGCGTGTTTTATGAATTTGACTTTAACGGAGCCGAGGCAAGAGTCTTGTTAGGTCTCTTGGGAAAAGAACAGCCGAGCCAAGATGTCCACGATTTTCATAGGGCCAAGATATTCGGCGGGCTATTGACAAGGGAACAATGTAAAACTGCTTTTTTTGCGTGGCTTTACGGCGCTAGAAAATTAAACCAAAGCCAAGAGGGCAAAAAGCTTAGAGAGTTCTACGATAAAGATTCGGTGGTTAAAAAGTTCTGGGACGGGTCAACTGTCAAGACGCCCCTGGGTAAGATCATCCCTGATGTTAGCGAACACCATGCGCTCAATTATATTGTTCAGTCAACCACCGCTGAGCTAACTTTGTTGCAGGCGGTAAAAATAAATCATCTATTAGAAACCCAGGGTAGCGGCTCTTTTTTATCCTGCCTGATTCACGACTCTGTGGTTGTAGATCTTAAAGAAGAGGATAGACATTTGATACCAAAGATTCAAAGATTGATGGGTTCTACAAAATTTGGTAACTTCAGTATAAATACTAGTGCGGGAAAATCACTGGGGAGACTGAGAAAACAATGAAGGTTATTGGACTTGGGCGAGTCGGCTGCGGCATAGCCACTGAATTTGAATCTTATCCAGAGTACCGCACTTATAAGATCGGAACAGACTTTGGTGACAAGAGAGGCAATTTTCACACACACCTCCTCATTGAGCCACAAGAAGACATTCAGAGATATGAGGAGATGTTCGATACCATTGACATTGAAGCATACCTAGAAAGTATCAAGTCCTCTGATGAAGTTTTGTTCGTGGTGGAGGGTGGTGACCCGCTAACTGGAATAATATTAAGTTTGCTGGAAACAATTAAGGACTCTAAGATAAGCGTGATGTATGTTTGTCCGGATCAAGACATATGTTCATTGGTGCAGAAAAGGGACAATAAAATAGTTTTTAATGTTCTACAGGAGTATGCAAGGAGTGGTCTTTTCGAAAGAATATTTTTAGTCAATAGATCTAAAGTCGAAGAGTTGATAGGT
>MDSZ01109758.1_pt1 | contig 17181 bp, 11 predicted proteins | sample 811201 | NCBI WGS metagenome assembly MDSZ01 (sample SAMN05326647, study PRJNA326480) | marine metagenome | isolation source: seawater | place: Indian Ocean: North | collected 2010
AGCATAGTTTATATCCAACATGTAAAGTTGCAATGCTAATTTATCCACATCAGTTCAAAGATTGTGAGTTAGTTACTAACAACAATTCAACAGAAGATTCTATGCTAAGTATGTACCAGGCGCAAAAGTACAGACCCCTTGATACACAATGAGTTTCAGTGATTGCCCCACTAAGTATAAACAAGTGTTTTCCACAGTTTATAAGTATTATGTGGAAAAGTACGCATTTGTTTTAAATACTTAAATAAACATATATGCGTGTTATGTATCAACAACTGTGTGTGCTCTAAATGATACTCTAAGGGGTCTAATTGTCTGATTTTGATGTTCACTAAGCAAGCGTAACATGAGGATCGCAGAATGTCAACTAGGGGACACACAGTTTGTAACACACAGTCCATCAGATTATCATGCAGTTATTATAACATAAGACCTGCACAGTTGTTGACAGTCTGTGAGCATCATGTTATAATACAATGTATACACAACTAAGAGGTAAATCATGACACTCTGAGTATCATTGAGCATTATGAAGATTACACGCACTGATTATCAACAATTAGGCAGTGTTTTTGGTCTTATGTGTTATCGTGGGGTGTTGCGATGCGGTTTTAATAGGGTTCCTAGTTTATAAGCTATAAACGACCCAATTCGACTTCTCGATATCTCTCTAGAAAAAAAATTTCTGATATATAAAATCATAAGCCAGTCCACGATATTGTGAAAAAATCAGATAAATTCAAAACTCCCATAAGGGTCGATAATGTAACCAATGAGTACATTATAGCAGTTCCAGAGTCATATGTCAATGAACTTAACTGGTATGAGGAAACGGTAATAAGTATATCACTTGATGGAGATGGTCTTTACTTGGAGGAAGAATGAAAACAACCTTTCATGTCTATGAGGACAACAACACACCTGTAACAGGTCTTATTAATCTCGATGAAGATCAATTGCTAGAGAAAATATCAGAGAAAACGATAGATTTCAATAAACATGAGATAGTAAGAGTTGAGGAAGAAGATTATAATGATGCATCTTACTAAAGAAGAGAGTAATATATTTGCTACTCCAATATCTCAGTATAACTTATCCACAATACCTGTGGAAAACCTCTTGTCGGCGATTGAGACATTTCGAGAATATGACTATGGATTAGTAGACAACGGTATTAGCAGTTATCCAGCAGACGGAAAGTTTACTACTTTCCTACTGAATGAAGTACCTGAGATTAAAGAAGTCATACAACAGTGCGTTAATGATTATACTGACAAACTAGGTCTTAATAGTGTGCGTGTTGGTACGAGTTGGTTTAATAAAACATCTAAAGGGGGAAAATTAGAATTACATCGACATGATGGTAGCATTGTTAGTGGAGGTTTTTATCCTTCTTTAAAGGGGGAAGTGTCACCCTTACTCTTTAAGAGTCCTATACAACCCTATAAGATGCTTGAATGGTTTAAAGAGGGAACTGAGTACTCTAACATATTTCATGCAGTACAACCGTACCAGGGACTATTAGTATTATTCCCATCTTGGTTAGAACATAAAACAGATAAAGAGATAGGTAATAGATTAACTGTATCATTTAACACGGAATATGTAAATTGACAAGCCATATATAATCTGTTAGAATACTAATGTCTTATTGATCATTATGGCAAAAGGATTTACTGTAAAGGCGAAGAATCCGCCGAAGAAGAACGCAGAAGCAGAATTTGACTATGATAAGGCATGGGAAATACTAAAGGGTAAGAACCTAGTATTTTGTATGCCTGGTCGTGGTTGCTCTTTTGTATTCTTAAAGAACTTTGTGCAACTATGTTTCGACTTGGTACAGCATGGGGTAAGCATTCAGATATCACAAGACTACTCATCAATGGTAAACTTTGCTAGATGCAAGTGCCTTGGTGCTAATGTCTTAAGAGGACCAGACCAAATACCTTGGGATGGCAAATTAAAGTATGACTATCAGTTATGGATTGATAGTGATATTGTTTTCAATACCGAGAAGTTCTTGCAACTTGTTCTTATGGAGCAAGACATTGCAGCAGGTTGGTATATGACAGAAGATGGTCAAACCACTTCCGTTGCTCACTGGCTTGATGAGGACAACTTCCGTAATAACGGAGGAGTCATGAATCATGAGACTGGTGAAACCATGTCTAAGAGGAAGAAACCATTTACTGTCGATTATACAGGATTCGGTTGGGTTCTTATTAAGCATGGTGTATGGGAACATGAAGAGATGAAGTATCCTTGGTTTGCTCCGAAGATGCAAGTCTTTGAAAGTGGAGAAGTACAGGACATGTGCGGAGAGGATGTTTCATTCTGTCTCGATGCACTCAATGCTGGCTTCGAGATCTGGTGTGATCCTCGTATTCGTGTCGGACATGAAAAACAACGAGTCATCTGAGTCTTATACTATAGTAATCCAAGAAGGAGAGATCTACGCAGGTCTCTCTGAAGAGGATTTTATGGATAAGATGATTGAGTTATCTCAATGTTATTATGAAACAGGGTATCCATCCCCTGATATTATTTCGCATTTTACATCAAATGGCAATTTACACAGCCCTAGGGGCGAAGGTTGAATCTAAACCTAAAAAGACTAGACAAGGAAACAGTAAGCATACCAAATATTCCGCTACCGCCCGAAACTCGGCTCGTAAACCTTATAGAGGGCAGGGTAAATGATTAATCTCCTGGCGGCAGCGAGTCTCGATCTCAATGAGGCATGGAACCTATCATGGTCTGAGGGTATACAGTTTATACTAGTACTTGCGTTTGTATACTGGTTAAAGGTAAAGATCGATACAAGGGCAGGACTTGGGAAGAAAAAGTTAAGACAATTGAAAACTGTTATAAAAGAGGCTATAATAGAAGCACAAGTAAATGATTGATGATATCATTGTATTCATCCTTATATTACTTGTAATGTGTCTTCAAATTTATCATAGGAGGAAATCCCACCATGAGTGACGAGTTTAATCGTATTGCAAGTGCTCTTGAAAGAATAGCTAATTCTCTAGAGCATTTGCATATAGAAAAGATAGACCATGCACATATAGATGATATAGGTGAAATACATGGAGATGTTATTACGCATCCTAAACAATTCTAAATAACACACACTCGCTTTTTTAGTTATGTCAAAACAGGAAACGGTTAAGTATTCAATCAGACAGGATGGATTGGTATCAGTAGAAACATCTGGTATAACTGGCAATCAATGTTTAGAGGTAACTAGAGGAGTAGAAGAACAACTGGGAACAGTATTAACTAGGGAGTTCAGTCCTGCTTTTTATGAGACGGAACCAGTTGATGAATTTGTACACGATTCAGAAGGTTGTTAATGTCACACTTCAGTACGATAAAGACTAAGATAACAAAAAAACCTGCTTTGCTCGAAGCATTAGAGTTACTACAGTATAATGTAGAAGAAAATGTAGAGCTAGAAAATCCACTTGACCATCAGCATAAAAAATGGCAGGTGGATATTGCTATTGGTAATGAAATTGGATTCCGTTGGAATGGGTCAGAATATGAATTAGTAGCAGATTTACAAACTTGGAAAGATCCAATTCCTCCAAAAAGGTTTATTGAAAAGGTCACACAGCAGTATGCAAGGATGACTATTCATAATGAAGTGAAAAATAATGGATTTCAGGTGCTAGAAGAGTGGGAAATGGATGATAATAGTATAGAATTGACTGTTACTCGTTGGCAATGATCGAAAATCTGTTTTCTACACCAATTTATGTTGCTAGAGTAGATAATTTTGATAAAATTCAACAAGAAATTGAAGAAACACTAAAAAAGACCGATTTTTCGATGATTTCTGGGTGGGGAAGGACACATTACCTCTCTACTACAGATTTTAATGACGATATTATCGACAAATCGCTCAAAAAAGAGATAAAAAAGCACTTATTTAAGTATAAAACCGAAATTTCAAGTAATTTTGAGTATTCTGACTATGAAATGATCTCTTGGTTTACAAAATGCGGTAAAGATAACTATGCTCACATGCATAATCACGGTGCTTCTGATATTTCAGGTGTTTATTATCATAAAACTAACGGTGAAGATGGTAATTTGTTCTTTCATACCCCAAATCCCTTTTTAGACACTAATAATTTTTATATGCATTTGGGTAATCAATGGGAACATACACCATTTGAGGGTAAATTATTGCTATTTCCAGGGTGGTTAATGCATGGTGTAAGAGAAAATCCCACTGATAATGAGAGAATTAGTCTATCATTTAATATTACCTTCAAAAACCGAGTATAAATAACCTTTGACGATACTGCCAATATAATGGCTGATAAAAGATCTCGTTCTTTTAAGGATATTACACTCGATTTCAAGCCACATCCTGTGACTGGAGACTTGATGGTACTTAAAAATGAGAGAGCTATCAATAGATCTATTAGAAATTTAGTCCAAACGGGACTGAGTGAAAGGTATTACGCTAGAATTGGAACAGATATTTACGGATCCTTATTTGGTTTTGTAGATGAAGCTACTGCTGGTGTAATAGCACAAGAAATTTATGATGTAATTGGTATATTTGAACCAAGAGTATCGAATCCTGTGGTACTTATTGATCCAAAACCTGATGAAAATACCTTTAATGTGAAAATTTCATATGAAATAGTTGGAGCAGACTTCCCCAGGCAGAATTACAACTTTATTCTAGAAGCGACTAGGTAAAAAAATGCCCGTAACCAAGTATACTAACCTTGATTTTGACCAAATTAAGGCTCAAATTAAATCCTATCTTAGAGCAAGTTCAGATTTTACTGATTTTGACTTTGAAGGATCCAACATGTCGATCCTAATTGACATCTTGGCATATAATACTTACATCACGGCGTTTAATAGTAATATGGTTGTTAACGAATCCTTCTTGGATTCAGCAACTTTAAGGGAAAATGTCGTTTCTTTAGCAAGAAATATTGGATATGTACCCAGATCGAGAAAATCAGCACAAGCAATAGTTGATTTTGACTTTAAATTTAACGGAAATAGTAATACAGTCAAATTAGCAAAAGGTTTAGTATGTGTAGGAGCTCAAAATAACACTTCTTTCACCTTTTCAATCCCAGATGACATAGTTGTATCAAGTCCAATTGATGCTGGAAGCAATATTACAGTCAATCCCCCTAGAACAGCGAAATTTAGGAATATTACAATCTATCAAGGTACTCTTTTAAAGAAAGTTTTTGTTGTTAATGCTAGTTTAGATCAAAGATTTGTACTAAACAACTCATATATCGATTCTGCATCAATTAGAGTGTTTGTAAGGAAGTCTGGAGCTACTGCTGGACTTGAATATTCCGCAGTTGATAATATTACAGGTATAAATGAGAAGTCAAACATCTATCTTATCCAAGAAATTAAGGATGAGAAGTATGAATTGATGTTTGGTGATGGATTGTTTGGTAAAAAGCTTGGAAATAATGATATTATCGAAGTAACATACATTGTTACTGATGGAAAACAAGGGAATGATGGAAAATTCTTCACTTATAGTGGAAATGCTTTAGATGATGCTGGAAATCCTCTTGATGCTAGTGCAACACCTGCTATAACAACTATCTCAAACGCTAAGGGAGGCGGTGATATAGAGGATGTAGACTCTATTAAGTATATTGCACCTAGAATCTATTCATCGCAGTACAGGGCGGTTACAGCAAAGGATTACGAGGCTATCATACAGAGTATATTCCCAGATGCAGAGTCAGTTTCTGTTATTGGTGGTGAAGAATTGGATCCACCTGAGTTTGGTACTGTTGTACTAAGTATTAAACCTCGAAATTCTACCTATTTGTCTGACTTTAGTAAAGTTCAGATATTGGATGCTTTAAAAAGTTATTCTATTGCAGGTATTAATCAAAGAATAGTTGATCTTAAGATACTATTCATCGAAATGGATGTAACTGCTTATTATAACTCAACCGTCTTCAGTGATATTGATGGATTGAAGTCTCAAGTTACTAATGCATTAAGTATTTACGGTAAGTCTACTAATTTGAATGCATTTGGTGGTAGATTTAAGTATTCTGAAGCAGGAAGAATTATTGACGAGACTAATAGTGCAATTACTTCCAACATTACTAAACTGAAGATAAGAAGAGACTTGAAACCTATCTTTAATTCATCTACTCAATATGAATTATGTTTTGGTAATGCTTTTCATGTAGTTGCTGGTGGTAAGAACATTAAAAGTACTGGATTTAAGATTGCTGGTGTTGATAAGACTCTATATTTTACAGATCTTCCAAATGAAGACTTGAAGACAGGTACTATTGCAGTAGTTGAGTTATCTGCTATGGGTGATAACGAAATACCACCTGTTATTATTCCTTCTGCTGGTACTGTAGACTATGTAAAAGGTGAAGTTATCATCAATACCATTAATATAGTAGAAACAACACTTTCTTCTGGTGTTGTTGAAGTTCAAGCATATCCAGAATCTAATGATATCATTGGGTTGAAGGATTTATACCTTCAATTGGACATGTCAAATACTAAGATAAATATCGTCAGAGACACAATATCCTCTGGACAACAAATTTCTGGAATTGGATATAAAGTGACTTCTAGTTACTCAAATGGCACAATTGTTCGACAGTAAAAAAGAATGATCGAAACCTATAAGCCTTTAGAATCCAGGGTTAAAACCTACCAGATAGTTGGTAATCAAGCACCAGAGTTTGCTGTTGCTGAGAACCCTTTACTGGAGAGCTTTTTAAAGCAATACTATGTTTCCCAAGAATATCAGGGTGGTCCTGTAGATATTTCGGAGAATATTGACAAATATATTAGAATTGATAATTTAACAAGAGAAGTTATATCTGGTGAGGTATCACTTGGGTCTAGTATATCAATTGTTGATACGACAATTGAAATTAATGGTAATACTAAAGGTTTTCCTGGGCAGTGGGGTTTATTAAAGGTTGATGATGAGATTATCACATATACTGGTGTAACAACTAATAGTTTTACTGGTTGTACAAGAGGTTTTTGTGGTATTACTTCATATCATGCACCTGGTGATTTAAAAAACTTACAGTGGACTGATAGTATTGCTGCAGAACATGCAAATGGTACTAAAATCCAAAATTTAAGTGCATTATTCCTTACAGAGATATATGATAAATTAAAAGCGATGTATTCACCTGGTTTGGAAGGTGTACCGCTAAGTCCTACTCTAGATGTTAATAATTTTGTAAAAGAAGCAAGAAGTTTATATGAAGCTAAGGGTACTGACGAATCTTTTAAAATATTATTTAAAGCACTCTTTGGTTTAGAACCAAAAATTAACGATCTTGAGAAATATCTGATTAAACCGTCTTATGCCAACTATTTAAGACGAGAATCCTTTGCTGTGCAAGTAGTTTCAGGAGATCCTGCAAAATTAGTAGGTCAAACACTCTTTCAGGACAATGTTCCCAATAATTCATTAGTAAATGAGGCAAGTGGACCTATTTCTGAGGTTGTTCAGATCAGAGACGACTATTATCGTCTTTCTGTTTTTATTGGATATGATGATAGAGATCTAATTCAGGGTACATTCGTTGTACCAGGTAGAACACAGGTTATTGGTGATGTTGGTATAGGTGCAACTGTTCTTACAGTTGATTCTACGATAGGATTTGGTCAAACTGGTACTATCGAAGTTGGTGTGTCTACTGAAAGTGATTTTCAGACTTTAGATTACACAGAGAAGACAGTAAACCAATTTATTGGTGTTACAACTGCTTTAAAACATATTCCATCTGCTAAAACCGTATATACACCAACTAAAGTCTATGGATATGAGGATAACGATCTAAGTAAACCTGTTCAGATGAGGATTACGGGTGTTTTGCGTAATTTTGAGTCTGCTGAAGATTTATACGGTCTATCTTACTCTTCTAGAGTTAATGTTAAGAACTTAGGGCGGTTTATAACAAATCCTCTTATTAATAAAACTTGGGAACAGGTATTTTTCAATTCCTTTGTTTATAATACAAGTGTTAGGTATGAAGTTGAAGATTTAAGTGGTTCTACCTTCACTTTAAAAGGAAATATCGATGATTCTAGTTTAAGAGTCGGTGATACCATAGAATTGCTTGTTAGAAACACAGAAACGGTTGCTGCGGCTTCTTTAGAGGTAACTTATGTTAATGGTACTAATAATTCAATTAGTGTATCTGGAACATTCACAACCACTCCTGGATTTAGCTATGATATAAGAAGAAAACAGAAAAAAGCAGAAAGTACGGTAGTTCCCATAGTTGGTGGACAAAATCAGATACTATCTGATGTTACTAATACCTATATTCTCGATAAAAAGAATACCAATGTTCTTTATAATCAGGCATATGTTGCATCTAACTCTATTCCTTCATATCCAATATATACCGATAAGATTCATGCAGCTTTAGTGAATCCAAGTGTTTCTAGTGGTTCATATAGTGGATATAATACATTAACTGATAAATTTACTGTTATTTCCTTCCCACAGTCAGTTCCATTTAAAACTGGAGAAGAAGTAGTATATGTCACGGCAGAAGGAACTACTCCTATTGGTGGGTTAGATAAAAACTCTTATTTTGTAGAAGTTTTATCACCAGATAACAAAATTAAGTTATATCCTTCAAGATCCTTTATTCCTTCAGGAATTTCGATTGAATTTAGTCCACCAAACCTTCCTACTGGATATCATGACTTTGTTCGTGTAGAACAAGCAAGAAGATCAATTTTCCCAGCTAGAACACTCAAACAGTTCAATTTAGGTCAAGATTTAGATAGAGGGTCTGATTTAAGGACTACTTCTGAGCAAACTCTTGATGGAAATACTGGAATGCTTGTAAATGGTGTAGAAATCACTAATTACAAGTCTGACAAGTATATTTACTATGGACCTTTAAAATCATTAGATATTGTTAATTCTGGTAATAATTATGATGTTCTTAATCCTCCAGAAATTATAATTGAGGATAATGCCACTGGAGTTAATACTGCATTTGGTAGATTGTCAATTGGAGGTACTATTACTGATGTTTTAATCGATCCAGTTGAATTTGAGATTAAAAAGGTAGTATCTGTTGATGTTCATGGTGGAAATGGTGGAGGAGCTAAATGTCAAGCAATAACTGAGTTATCTTACAGACAATTTGAATTTAATGCAAAGTCTTTCTATAGCGGTGGAAATATTGATGAATTGGATGATAGGTTTATAATGGACAGAGATCACTACTTTAAGAGTGGTGATAGAGTACTTTATACTTCAAATAATAATAATGTAGTTGGTCTTCATACTGCAACATCTGCTGGTATTGATACTTGTTTAGTAGAGGGTCAATCTTACTATATCGGTATTACTAGTTCTACAATTTTCCAACTTTTTAGGAGTAAATCTGATTCTATTGCAGGAATTAACACAGTTGGATTTGGTTCAACTGCTATGAGTTCTAATTCTGGTATTCATGCATTTAGGGATTATTATACTAAGAGAAGAATTTCTAGGGTTAATATAATTGATGGTGGTAGTAACTATACAAATAGAAGAGTATCTATTTCAACTGTAGGAGTTAGCACATTAAGAGATCTTTTTGAGTTTGAGAAGCATGGATTTAAAGATGGTGAGGTAGTTCATTACGGCATATCAACTGCTACTAATGCTGCTCCTATTAGTGGTTTAAGCACTACTGCACAGTATCAAGTATTAACGATTGATGAAAATTCTTTTAGACTTTGTTATTCTGGTATTGCTACGACAAGAACTCCAAATAAAGATAATTTTACTAATAAGGAATATGTAAGAATAGCAGATCATGGAGTTGGATACCAAGACTTCTATTATCCACCTGTAACTGTTGATATTAATGTTATTACTGATTCTGATACACCTGTAACTCTAGTATCTAATCCTATTGTTCGTGGTGAAGTAATAGACACTATTCTTTATGATAAAGGTCTTAATTATGGTTCGGATATTATTAATTTTGAAAAAGCACCTTCAGTTTCTGTAAATTATGGTAAATTTGGACAGATAGGTTTATCCATTGTAAATGGAAGAATTATAGATGCTTTTGTACAAAGTTCTGGTGTTGATTATGATGGACCTCCTGATTTAGAGGTAGTAGGTGTTGGTAGTGCAACTGGTGCTAAACTTCGTGCTGTAATGAATGGCAGATCAATATCATCTGTTAAGGTTCTTACTCAAGGAACAGGATATGCTTCTTCTACAACATCTGTAGTAGTAAAATCTGTTGGTGATTCTGCGACATTCAATACTAAGGTTAGAAGACTAGTAAGTAACAAATATTTCACAAGTACAACAACTAATGGGGATTATCTTGCTCCAGTTGAAGGTGGGTTATCAGTAGAATCTGTTGCCTATGGTGCAACTGTTAGAAATTACTTTAACGATAATGGTGGTGGACATTCACCTATCATTGGATGGGCTTATGATGGTTGTCCGATTTATGGACCTTTTGGTTTTGCAGATATTGATGATATTCAGTCATCTTCTGTTAGATTAAAAACTTCTTATAAGCTTGATACCACTAAAGTTGTAAATAGACCACCTACAAGCTTATATCCTGCAGGATATTTTATTGAGGACTATTCTTATGATTCAAGTGGTGATCTAGATGAGCATAATGGTAGATTCTGCAAAACACCTGAATTTGAAGAAGGTGTCTATGCTTATTTTGCTGCTGTAGATGAATTAAACGATCCACAATTCCCTTATTATATTGGAGATACTTATAGAGGAATTCCAGTACAAGAAAATACTATTTTAGGTAAAAAGATAAGGCAGCAGGATTTTGATTTTGAAAATTCTAAATTAGTTCGTAATACATTCCCATATGGTATGTTTGGGGATGGAATTGGATATGATTTTGTATATCAACCATATAAAAAGATTCCTAATGTAGCATATCCAGATAGAATTGAGTCAGGGAGTGTTGATGGGTTTACCATATCCAATCCTGGATCAGGATATGTTACAGGTGCTAAAATTAACTTTAATAATGACGGTACTGGTGGAAATGGTGTAACTGCTTATATAAACAGGATAACTGGTAAATCTGTAAATAAAATAGAGACAGAATTTCAGAAATATGATGATGTTGTCTTTGAATGGGGTGATAGGTCAGTTACTGGTTATTTTGACCCATCACATTCATTGAATTTAGATAATTATGTTGAAGTTACTGGTTTATCGACAAGTGTTGTTAAATTAAACGATTCTCATAAGATAAGTTCTTTAAATATCACAACTAGACTTTTAGATGATGGATTTGTCGGACTTGTTACTGATATTAGAGTACAGTACATCCCACATACTGTTTCTGTTGGTAATACGATTGGATTTTCAACTGTTACTCCAAGTAATGTTGGAATTGGGACAACTGTTGGAATTGGAACAGAAACTGCTAAAATTCTCGATGTTTTTAGAGATGACGGAGTATTAAGAATTCGTAGATCACTTGGGGTCGCTACTTCTGGTCTTATTGGACTTGGAATAACATATTTTGCAAGTCAAATTGAAATTCCAGTAGAAACGACTAAATTTGAGTCAAAATCAAATAAAAAGTACTTCTTTGACCCTCATGAGGTAGTGGGTGTCGGTACAACTCCAGGACAGTCAATATCCAACAATTATCAGTATCTTGGTGTTACTACTACCAGATCACAGTTAGTTCAGACGATTTATTGGCCTGAGCATGGTCTGAATACAAATGATGCTATTAAATTTGTTAGTCCTCCTGCAGGAACCAATATTTCTGTTGCTACTACTGATGCGTGGACTGGTACTTTCAATATAACAAATAATACTACGGTATATGTAACTAAGAAGACGAATGACTTCATTGGTATAAAAACAACCAAAACTTCAAAGGATCTTTGGTTTGTTAGCTATCCTACTAGTGCAAAGGACTTTTTATTCGAGACACAACCAGATAATCAAGTAACTGGAACGATACAGAAAATAACAGGAACAATTCAGACAGCATCTGATCATGAATTGGAAAATGGTGATAAAATTAACCTTATCGTTAAACCTGGACTTGCTACTGGTATTGGATCAACAACTTATGTTTCTCTAAAGGTTATTAATGATTATTTGATTGCTAACCCAATTTCTTTGGATTCTGCTGGAATTAATACCGCTAGTGACAGAATAACTGCTTCTTTGCATGGATTAATTACTGGTGATAGAGTTTTGTATTATGGAAGCAATTTACCTCAGGGAATCAGTCAAAGAGAGTATTATGTTGTAAAAATTGATGATAATACTCTACAACTTGCAAATACCTATAAAGAGACTATAGGAACTCCAAATGTAGTTAATATTCTCAGTCAGGGCGGTTCTGGACAAACTCTTAATCCAATAAATCCACAATTAAGGCCATTTAAGAATAATGACCTTGTTTTGGATATGAGTGATTCGACAATGACGAATTACGATATCAAGTTCTATTACGACAATAATTTCTTTAATGAGTTCGTTGGATCAGGTACAAGTCTTGGATTTGAAGTTGTTGGTGTTCATACAGAGGCAACTGTTGGTATTGGGTCAACTTTATTTGATTCCATCTATCATCCTAAGATTACTCTAAAACATTCTGATACTAAACCTGCAATCATCTATTATAACCTCTTTAGCAAAACAGGGGTTACTACTGCTGATACTACGGTATTTAATGGTAATCAGATTAAACCAGTCGATAGTTTGTTTACTGATGACTATACTATTACAAGTACTGGATCTACAACCTTCCAAATCAATTTAAAGTATAAACCAGAGACTTTAATCTATACTAGTTCTGATTGCAGTGAATTATCATATACTACAAATTCCACTAATGCTACAGGAGGAATTGCCTCTGTAAGGGTTGCTAATCCTGGAGTTGGATATGACAGACTTCCTGGAATAACAAGTATTTCTGGTAATGGTGAAAATGGCGTATTAATCGCTAATTCAGTTCAAATCAATAAATTAGCGGCTATGACCGTGCCAGATGATGTTTATGGATATCCATCTGACAATACTCTTAAACCAGACGCTTTTGTACCTAGAGTTGTTCAAATAGACAGTTTTGCAACTATTGATGAGGTTAAAGTTATTAATGGTGGTAAGTTCTATATCAACGCACCTGCATTAGCACTATATGATAAATCAACGGGCGAAATTGTAGATAATGGACTTATAACTTGTGAATTGAGTGATTCTGCTGTTACTAGTGCATCTGTCTCTGTTCCTCCTATTGGTCTTTCTAATAATGACTATGGAGTTGCTCCTATTAGGAATAGTAATGGTCTTAGCATAATAAGTGCTGATAATACTGGTACTTCACTTACATGTAAAATAACTACTCCTGTTTTGGGATATACAGTTGAACCAATTCAAATTGGTGATACTCTTTTAGTTGAAGGTATTAATTCTAATGGAGATGGCGATGGATTTAACTCAGGTGACTATAAATTCCAACCATTTGTAGTTTCTGATTATAATGATGCTGTTAACCCAAGAGAAGTTACATTCGACTTATCTGGTGTTTCTACAAATCCTGGTACTGGAGCAACTGTTACTTTTGGATTTGGTCAACTAACACAAGCACAATACCTAGCTCAGTTTGAAGTTGTTAAGGGTGCTTCTAGATTTATCCAAAACGAACCATTTAGAAAAAATGACGATGCTACCGCAGATATTAGGTTAGATTTCATCGATGCTAATGCAGCTAAAATTATTATTAGTGGTGCTGAACCTATTGAAGTAACTGATGTATTGACTGGTAAATTAAGTGGTTCATCATGTAGAGTCATTGATATAACTGAATTTAATGGTAGTTTTGATATTGCGTCTTCTGTTAAGACATTAGTTGGTTGGAGAGATAATATTGGACTTATTAACGATACTAATCAAGTAATCGCTGATAATGACTATTTCCAGAATATGTCTTATGCTATTGAGAGTGAAAAGACTTATGCTGAATTAGTAACATATATCAACGATATCGTACACCCATCTGGACTTAAGAACTTTGCCAATACGGAAGTTATGGCAAAAGGTAATCCTGGTGAAACTAATATTCCTGCAGAAGATGCTGGTGGTTTAGTTCTTGATTTCCAAGGAGATCCACTTAGGGTCGATTCAATATATCCTTTCGACTTAGCAAGAGATTTTGAATCACAAGGAAGTATTTCTAAGTTTGTAGAATTAAGAACTACTAGACTTTCAGACTTTATCTTAAACAAGACGAATAGAGTTTTGAATCTTGATGATATTAGTCCTAAATTTGTTTCTAATGAGTCTAACGATTTGAGTGACTTTAGAGCAGTTGCTCAGTATCCTGCAGGTAGATTCTGGCAAAGATGGTTAGTGCAAACTGTTCATCAAGCAGAAGACCCTGCTAAGAACCATTATCAGTTAAATGACATTATATCTGTAACAGTTGATAATGACACCTATATGCTTCAAAAGCAGGAAATGTATAACTGGAATGGAGTCGTTGGTCTTGGAACTGGATATGGAACATTTGACACTGCTTATTCACTTGGATTATCTAAGACACAATTAATATTCCGTCCTAATGAACCATTTGACACTAATTACGATGTTAAGTCTTTACAGACTAATTTTGCTGATTCTGTAGGTGTTGGTACAACTGCATTTGGTCATGTTAGGTTGGAAGGTGGAATGGCACAGGTTGCTGCAGGAAGTACGATTACAGGTTCTGTAACAACTAATGTTTTTGGGATATCCACTTCATCTTCAAAAGCTGCTCTTGTTCAAATGGTAGTTATTGATAATCCTGGATCAAATTTATCGAAACAAGTTGATTATCTAGAATATGCAGTGATGCATGATGGTGTTGATACATATTTGACTGAATTAGCCTCATTTAACTCAAAACAGAATTTGAGTGGTCTTTCTAATCCTAACTTCATTGGTACAGTCACATCTAAGATTGAGGGTGGATTGGTTAAATTGGACTTTGAAAATGGTCGTTCTAATACAGTAGATATTAAGTATAAGTCTATTATTGTTGATCCTGCTACTCTTGGAAATACTTCCACTTATAGGTTTAAGATACCATTTACACCAGATGGTACTGAAAGATCTGGAAGATTGGAGACAACAAGTCAATCTAAAGCTGGTATTGCTACTGTTGTTGGATTAACTAGTCTTACTGATCTTTCATGTAAATCGACAGTTCATGTTTCTTACGGAGCAACACAAGCTTTACATCAGGTATATTTACTATCTGATCCAGAGAAGAGTATGAGTTGGATCAGTGAAACTCCTATAGCATCTGTTGGTAATACATCTGGAATAGGTACTTTTGGAACAACTTATAGATCTGATGGTACTTATGGAATTGAATTCCACCCATCAGTTTCAGGTATAGTTAGTATAACTTCCTATAACGAAGTATTATATAAGGTACTTGATAACAACGGTACTATAGATGGTATTGGTGAACTTAATTATGGTCAGGTATATGAAAATGTTGCTCAGAATGTATATCTTGGTATTAATAATAGAAATATCAAATCCTTTGATTTAACTTATAAAGGAATACCAGTTTATGCTCGTGAAACTAATATTGCTAATCCTACAGAATTAACTCGTTCTACTGGTGTATTCAACCAGAGACATTTCTTCTCAAACTATGAGCAACTAACATACAAACCAGATTCCAACTTAATAGGTATTGGTGGAACTGCTCTTGTTTATCGTACTGGTGCAGGTGCAACTGGATATCTTCCTTCAGAAGTTTATGCTATTAAGGATAATAACCAACAATACAGGATTGCATTGACTGAAAGTGATGCAAAAGCAGGTTTTGCGGTAACCTTCCTTGATGGATCTGGTGCTGGTAACCAGCATCGGTTCTCTATGAGAAAGAGAGATTCTAAGTCTATGATCTCTATTAGCGGTCTTGTACAGAAACCAATTTCTTACACCGCAATGAGTTATGATCTTGAGGTTCCTGTTGCTGGTTTTGTAACAGCATTTGTCCTTAGTGGTATTTCATCTATCCAATCTGGGGATTTCCTTAAGATAGAAGATGAGTATTCTATTGTAAGAACTGTTGGATTTGGTACAACTACTATTGGTCCTGCTGTTGGTATTGGTACTTGGACATTAGTAGAAGTAGAAAGAGGAGCAATTGGTAGTGCTGCTACTGCACACGCTGCAGGAGAGACAGCTAGACTCTTTAGAGGATCATTCCAAATCTTAGATAGTAAAATTCATTTCTCTCAAGCACCTCTTGGTGGTGACTTAGGTATTATTAATGAAGCTAACTTACCATATGCAAGAGCAACATTTGGTGGTAGAACATTCCTAAGACAGGATTATTCTAAGAACCAAGTATTTGATGACCTATCAGAACAGTTTGATGGACTGGAGACTTCTTACCCATTAACATCTATTGGAGTAGCGGTAACTGGTATTGGTTCAACTGGTGGTAATGGTGTACTATTCATTAATAATATATTCCAAGCACCTTATAGTGAAAATAATGTAAATTCCAACTTTAAGATTGAAGAGACTGCAGGAATTAGTAGTGTTGTATTTACTGGTATTAGTTCTTTTGGATATGATACGCCGATAATAGATGTTGGGGATATTAATGAAAACCAATTACCTAGGGGTGGTATTATAATTTCTGTTGCATCTACTCCAGGTAGAGGATATGCTCCTTTCATTGGTGCAGATGTAAGAGCAATTACTAATACTGCTGGAGAGATAACAAGTATAGTTGGTGTTCCTACAGCAGGAAGAAAGACTGGTATTCAGACTGCTTGGTATAACGAGAAGACTGGAATCATGGAGGTCAGTACAGTTGGACCTCATGGACTTAAGTTGGAAGATCCAGTTAAAGTGGAGGGTATGCAATTAGAGTGTATTGGTTATAAGCATATCTTTAGAAGTGCTACAACTAATTGTATATCTGTCACATCAGGTGTTAGCACTACACCAACAGATGTTAGATATAATGCACTAACAGGTGATCTGACCTTGACTATTCCTGCTCATGGTCTTACAACTGCTAATACTATAGGAATTGCAACTGAATCCATAACACTTAGTTGTGATAAGGATGGATATGCGACATATCACGCATATCCTCGTACAACCGACCCTGTACACGG
>MDSZ01120282.1_pt1 | contig 17181 bp, 18 predicted proteins | sample 811201 | NCBI WGS metagenome assembly MDSZ01 (sample SAMN05326647, study PRJNA326480) | marine metagenome | isolation source: seawater | place: Indian Ocean: North | collected 2010
AGAGTCGCTGCTGCTGATAGCAGGTATTTCATTGATACCCCTCCTCGCTGACGCAAGTTACCTTCCCTGAATCGGGAAGGAACATAATCAGTATAGAAGTGCTTTCCGTGCCGGGCGGGGCTTTTCCGTTGAGTTTCGTAACGGGTTCACATCCACCCAAAAAAACAACGACAATGTGTTAGCAAGATCACACTCAGGCGGTCTGCGCACGCTGTCGCATCGATACCATCAACTCGGCTTCGGCGCGAGCCACACCCAACGAGTCGATTAAATCGTCAGCTGATGCGCCCATACCGGCGAGCCTGGAGGCTTGCTCGAATCTGTTATCTACTTCGGATACAGCTGGACGCTGCTTTTCGGCCGTCGCTGCTTTCACTTCAACCTGCTTCATTCTGCGCCCAAGACCAATGGCGCTCTTACTGATGGCGTCCTGTCCTTGTTGCAGCTGCTGAATCTGCTGTTCCAGCAACTGCGTCTCTTTGCTCTGTTGACGAATCAATGCCACGATAAAACCTGCAGCAATGAGCAAAACCGAAAAGTTTCCAATCAGTAACCAATGAACCAGTGTCAGCGTTGGCATGACAGACTCCTATAGACCGTGAAGTTCTGTCCACTCCTCGTCTGTCATCAGTTTTTCAAGGTCCACCAGAATAAGAAGCTCTTCATTCTTATGGCAGACACCCTGAATAAACTTGGCGCTTTCTTCGTTGCCGACATTCGGAGTGGTTTCAATTTCTGACTGACGTAGATAAACCACTTCAGCCACTGCATCCACGAGAATACCGACGACCTGATTTTCCGCTTCGATAATGACGATACGGGTCTGGTCTGTCGTGTCTGCTGTCGGCAAGCCAAAACGCTGTCGGGTATCGATCACAGTGACCACATTACCCCGCAGGTTGATGATGCCCAGAACGTAAGGGGGAGCCCCCGGAACCGGTGCGATCTCGGTATAACGCAGTACTTCCTGAACCTGCATTACGTTGATACCGTAACTCTCGTTTTCAAGCCGGAAGGTCACCCATTGGAGTACCGGATCTTCCGCACTTTTAGCGGCAATTGCTGACATAAAACATCCTCGCTAAGAAAGGCCGATGCCTGACAGTGTCAAAAACACTACAAACCTCTCTTAACTATAGATCAGAGCACAAAGTGTACCAGCCGAAATGAAATAAATTTTGTAACTTAAAAAGAGGCGGGCAACAGCACGGAAAAACTCCGCACTGCTGCGGCTTCTATGGGGGTAAAGTGTGCGATCAGGCTTATGTCTGCTTAAGGTGTGACTCAAGAAGATCCACCAGGCTGGGCACATCCAGTAAAGCGCACATCTCAGAAATAACAGTTCCAGCTAACCAGGGGCGCTTACTTGAGTCACCCCGCCATTTAATTGACTCAGAAACCAATGTAATGGTGTCACAAATACCTTCGCACGCCAGCGCCCAAGGCGTCCGATCCAACTGAATAAGGTATTCGTAACCGGAATCGCGCAATGAAGCACCCCGCTCCGGCATAATCAATCGGGCGCTGTCGACAACAGTCAGTTTATGGGTATCACTTTGCCATACACCCAGTGACCAGTCAGACTGACCGAACAAAGGTGTTACTTTCATATTTCCAGCAGGATGCACGCCCCCAAGCTGCGAAAGAGGGATCGCAAGCTTAAGGCCTGCAACGCTGAAAAGAAGACACTCAACGCCCTGACTCGAATCCCACAGCAGCTTTTCAGGCTCAGCCGCCACGGGCGTAACCTGCGCCACTGCCGTATCGGCCTGCTGCAACGGTTCATTATCAGTGCTCATGTCAGACGGTCTTTCTACTACCTGAACATGAGGATCGAGGGCGTACGGGTCCCAATCCTGAATTTCTTCCGTTTTTGTTTCCGGCGGAAGCGTCAGAGAAGCTTCTTCCATCAGAGTGCCGGTAATTTCCGAGGTATCGACCTCAGTAATCGTATCGGTGACAACATCGATGGCGGTTTCAGCAAGCGCAGGGGCTTCCGTAGCCACTGGAACTTCGGTCGTGACGGAGGCTTCTGTAGCGACGATTAAAAGTTGATCAAGGTAATTCTGAAGAACACCATCGACCTGGTTTTCTTTCGTCAGCGTACTGGCTTCCTGCGCAGTGACTTTGTTATCCGTCAGCTGGCTTTCAGACATCGAGAACACCTGCACAACACGATAAAATATGAAGCTTCAGGCGACTGGGCGGAATCGTCTTAACGACAGTTAATAACTGCAGCGCAGTGATCCGGTTAATCGCACCACCATTGACCTTCGCCGGTGGCTTCAGCGGGATAACCCGCATCCCCAGAGCAATGGTATCTGTTGCAACCGGCGTATAGTCATCGTCAGGCACCTGAGCCGCAGCGCCTGCAAGCAGATCACTGACAATCGTTTTTCTTGGGTCCTCTTCAAGCGTCGTCAGCAGACTGTCGAAGTAGCCCATCAGAACATCAGTATTACCCGACATATCAGCGCTTCTCTCCACACAGTTGAGCAAGCAAATGACGATACGCCCGAACACCACGGGTGTTCGGGTCTAACTGATGCGGAAAAACTCCCTCATGGCTGGCATCCCGCAGCCGGGTGTCCACCGGAATGGCTTCATCCCATAAAGCCCCCTGATACGTCCGTCGCATTTCTTTAAGACTGGTGAGTGATGCAGATGTACGACGGTCGAACAGCGTTGGGACGATGGTATACGGCAACTCCCGCTTTTGCGACTTCATCACCATTTTAAGAGTGTGCACCATGCGCTCCAATCCTTTGAGGGCCAGGTGCTCTGTCTGTGTAGGAATAACAAGTTGCTGACATGCTGCCAGTGCATTCACCAGTAACACTCCGAGAATAGGCGGTGTATCCAGCAGTGCATAGTCGTAGTCATCCCAAAGCTGCGCCAGACTTCTCGCAAGCACCAGGCCCATTCCGTCCTGCCCACTGACTTGCCGTTCCAGTGTCGCAAGCGAAGTGGTCGCGGGCAGCATAGAGACATTTGCGAGACTGGTTGGCTTCAGCGTATCGCGGATGTAATCCACGTTACGCCAGCGTTGCTCAAAAAATAAGTGATACAGACTTCTTTCTAATCCGTCAGGGTCCTGGCCAAAGTAACTGGTAAGAGAGCCATGGGGGTCGAGGTCAACCAGAAGCACACGGTGCCCCTGGTCAGCCAGCAAGCCGCCCAGAGAAACAACCGATGTCGTTTTACCCACACCACCCTTCTGATTGGATATCGACCAGATTTTCACAATAGTATTCCTCTCCGCTCAGAGCAGACCACCCACTCGTCGCATGAATCTCAATGCCCTACCTGAGTCTAAGCAAATATCATGTCAGTTTTTAAATAAATAGGTATTTACGGTCATAAACACGGCTATCTTCCATGGCCGAGCGCGTTGAAAGCGATTTTTGAAACAATAAAAAACGCAGAAAGCAGAAGGAAGCGGCAAAAGCGTGCCGGGCAGGAAGAATTCAGAGCAGAGTCAGAGCTGGCTCATATGTTTACTGACGTCGTTGAGCGGCAGTATTCGATCAGCTAATCCCGCATTGATTACAGCCATAGGCATTCCGTAAATAACACAGCTCTGTTCATCCTGCGCCCACAAGTGTCCTCCTGACTGCTTGAGCAAGCGGGCTCCTTCCCGCCCATCTGCCCCCATTCCTGTCAGTACAATACCGAGCGCTTTATTGCCGTAATGCTTCGCCACCGACGCCAGTGCAATATCAACGCTAGGTCGATAGCTAACCCGTTCATCGCTTTCTAATATATGTATAGAACCACCGTGGCGTTTATCAACAATCAGTTGTTTTCCGCCCGGAGCAACATAGACATGACCAGGCTTTAATACGTCGCCCTCTTCAGCCTCCTTCACACTTAACGCGCTAAGATTATTCAGTCGCTCGGCAAACGCGGCAGTAAAAGAGGCAGGCATGTGCTGAACGATAATAATGGGCTTATTAAACCCCGCAGGCAGGCTCTTAAAGATGCTCTGCAACGCCGCCGGGCCGCCAGTAGATGTGCCGATAACAACAATTTCAAGGTGGCGTGGAGTCGGCTCATTGGTGGCTGTAGCCGACGTTGCTTTAGAAGCAGGTTTCGAAGAAGGTGTTACCGGCTGTGATGAGCTTTTCAGTTGCCCCTTCGCTACAGCAAGAATCTTTTCAGCTAACAGCTTACGGATGGATGCTGCATTACGGGCAATAGCGTCAAAGTTTTTAGGTAAAAAGTCGACAGCGCCAGCGTCCAGCGCATCCAGAGTTACCCGGGCGCCTTCGAAAGTTAAAGAAGAAAACATCAGAACAGGCACCGGATTTGATGCCATTATTTTACGTACGGCCGTGATGCCATCCATCACTGGCATCTCGTAATCCATGGTGATGACGTCAGGTTTGAGTTTCTCGTTCAGCTCAATAGCCTGAAGTCCGTTCTCAGCAACACCGATAACCTCGAGACGAGGGTCAGCATTGATAATATCTGTTACCCGGCGGCGGAAAAAACCCGAATCATCCACCACCAGAACTTTTAAAGCCATATTACTTCCTGTGTCAGGCTGCGCTGGATTGTCGCGTCGCGTAGCGCGTCAGCATACTCGGAATATCAAGAATCAACGCAATGCGGCCATCACCTGTAATTGTTGCTCCTGCCATTCCAGCAGTACCGTGAAGCATTTTTCCAAGCGGCTTAATCACCACCTCTTCCTGACCGATCAACTGGTCTACGACAAATCCAACTTTGTTAGTACCGACCGAGACTACTACGACATGAGCAGATTCGTCGGCTTTGGCAAACTGCTCGCCCTTAACCAACCAGCGTTTCAGATGAAACAGTGGGATCGCACGTTCGCGTACAACCACAACTTCCTGCCCATCAACCACATTAGTTTGAGTAAGATCCAGATGAAAAATTTCATTCACATTAACGAGAGGGAAAGCAAATGCCTGATCTTTCAGCATCACCATTAATGTCGGCATAATAGCGAGCGTCAAAGGTACTTTAATACTGATCGTAGTGCCTTCGCCCTTGAACGAATCGATAGATATCGTGCCATTTAGCTGGGTGATCTTTGTCTTAACAACATCCATCCCGACACCACGACCAGACACATCAGATATCTGTTCTTTGGTTGAGAAACCCGGTGCAAAAATAAGATTAAAACACTCATTGTCGGTCAGGCGGTCGGCAGCATCCTGATCCATGACGCCTTTCTCTACAGCTTTACGTCGCAGTACATCGGCGTCCATTCCAGCGCCGTCATCCTGGATTCGCAGCAGAATATGATCGCCTTCCTGTTCTGCAGAGAGAATGACGGTACCAACACGGCTCTTACCACTTTCTTCGCGAACCTCTGGCTGCTCAACGCCATGGTCTACCGAGTTACGCACAAGGTGAACCAGAGGATCGGCGAGCGCTTCCACCAGGTTTTTATCAAGATCGGTTTCTTCACCGCGCAACTCGAGATTAATTTCTTTCTTCAGCTGGCGGGCAAGATCCCGGACGACTCGAGGGAAGCGACCGAATACTTTCTTGATCGGCTGCATACGCGTTTTCATCACAGACGACTGGAGATCACCTGTCACAACATCCAGATTCGCCACGGCCTTCGCCATGGATTCATCGCTGCTCTTCAGCCCCAGACGAACCAGACGGTTACGCACAAGTACCAGCTCACCCACCATGTTCATGATGTCATCAAGACGCTTGGTATCGACACGCACGGTGGCTTCGGCCATCGCTTCTTTTTCGTTTTTACGCGCCTCTGGTTTCGCTTTTGCTGCAGCGGGTTTGGGCGCGGCTGACTTAGCTGAGGAGGCTGCAGCCGGTTTGGCGACAGCGGGTTCTGGCTTCTTATCTTCAGGCGTTACTGCTGCTTTAGAATCAGACGCTTTAGACTCCGGAGCTTTTGATTCTGAAGACGTTGTTTCTGCAGCCGTACTGACTGGCGCTTCTGACGCCGGTGCGACACTGTCTGTAGCACCAGGCTTTCCCTTACCATGCAGACGATCAAGCAGTTCCTCAAATTCAGAATCCGTGATCAGATCACTGTCACCTCCACCCGCAGGTGGAGCGGAAGCCGCTGGAGCTTCTGTTTTTTCAGCCTCTGCGGGAGGGGGAGTTTCCGCATTAGCCGATTCCGAGGAAGCACCGGGTTTGCCCTTGCCGTGAATCTGATCCAATAAGGCTTCAAATTCATCCTCAGTGATTTCATCATCGGAAGCTGAGGCAGCTGGCGCGCTGTCGGTATCAAACAAATCATCGCCACCAAACAGATCGTCATCGCCACTGGCCTGAGGCGCAACTTCATCAGTAGGAGCAGAGCCTGCCTTGTCGTCTAACGCATCCAGCAGTTGCTCAAACTCATCGTCGGTGATGTCGCCATTATCTGCATCTGAAGCGCTTTCCGACGCCGTATCAGCTTCTTGCGCTGGAGCTTCGATGACGGCCTCTGCAGCGGGAGCTTCAACTGCTGGAGTTTCGTCTTCCGGCAGTGCCAGATGATGCAAATTGTCGAGCAAACTTTGTTCTGCGGGCTCTGGCATATCCCCAGAACGTACGCAATCAAACATTTCGTTCACGGTATCCAGTGCACTGAGAACCACGTCCATCAGGTCTGCATTCACTGAACGTTTACCATTACGAAGCGTATCGAACACGTTCTCAGCCGCGTGGCAACAATCCACCAAAGGGTTCAACTGTAAAAAGCCAGCACCACCCTTTACCGTATGAAATCCACGGAAGATTGCATTCAGGAGATCCTTATCGTCTGGGCTATTTTCCAGATCCACCAGCTGCTCTGAAAGCAGTTCCAGTATTTCTCCCGCCTCTACGAGAAAGTCCTGGAGAATCTCTTCATCAGCATCGAAACTCATTCAACCGCTCCTCTAAAACCCTAAGCTCGACAACAGATCATCGACATCATCCTGGCTACCTACTACACCATCGGCTTTGCTGTCGGTCTGTGGGCCTTCAGGGTTAATATCCGGGCCACTGTCTGGCGCCGGTGTGCTTTTTTCAAATTCATGATTAATGCCAGTAATCTGGTCGACCTGGCCAGCCATTGAGACCAGAGTGACCAGTCTCCCTTCCACATCACGAATCAGATTAATCACTTTATGGATGACCTGGCCGGTCAGATCCTGAAAGTCCTGAGCCAGAACAATTTCAGAAAACTGTTTTTTAATTTCCGATGAATCTTTAACGCTGCTGGTAAGATAGGCATCGATATCACGACTGAGTTCGCGAAATTCGGAGGTATTCATTTCGCGCTTCATAAATCGCTTCCAACGTGCCGACAGCTCTGAAGCCCGATCTCCCATAGCACCCGCAAGAGGACCACCAGCATCGGCAATATCCATCGTGCGGTTGGCTGACTTATCGGTCATTTCAAGGACATACGTCAGCTTGTCGGTTGTCTCGGTGATGTCAGAAGCGGCACCTACCGTATCGACATTCAGATTCTTAATCGACTCATGCAATGCACGGGTCAGTCGTCCGATCTCGTTATACAGTGTGCGATCCCGCAACTGATTGAGGTCGTCGACCAGAGCGACTGCTTTGCCGAGATCACCTTGCTCGAGCTGTTCGAGCATATTCTCGGCAAGCGAACGAATCTCCGAGCCGACCTGGTTGTCCTTATTATCCAGGTTTACATCCACCATGGTGCTACCTTCACTCAGCCTTCGACGCGTTCAAAAATCTTATCGATTTTTTCTTTAAGTACTGCGGCGGTAAAAGGCTTAACTACGTAACCATTCACCCCTGCCTGCGCCGCTGCAACGATCTGATCGCGCTTGGCTTCTGCAGTGACCATCAGTACTGGCAGAGTTTTCAGACGTTCGTCTTCCCTTATGTGCTTGAGAAGATCCAGGCCTGTCATCCCCGGCATATTCCAGTCAGTGACCAGAAAATCGAAGTCGCCATTCTGCAGCATCGGCAACGCTGTTGTGCCATCGTCGGCCTCCTGAGTGTTGGTAAAACCAAGATCACGCAGCAGGTTCTTGACGATACGTCTCATTGTTGAAAAATCATCGACAATGAGAATTTTCATGTTCTTGTCCAAAACGACCTCCAATATACGACTTTTACAAACCAAGCCGGTCCTGAATTCAGTTTAGACCCAGTTAGCGGTTTATCCAGAAAGAAAGAGAGAGAAAGAATAGAAAAGAATAATGATGGCGTCTGAGATGAGCGTATGACGCTGTCCGCGCCGAAGGGAATAATTCAGGCCCAATCGCTCAGACGCGCACGTAAACGGTGTGTCGCTTGCGAATGCAGCTGACTCACCCGGGACTCACTGACCCCGAGCACGGCACCAATTTCTTTGAGGTTAAGTTCCTCGTCATAATACAAAGCCAGCACCAGTTGTTCCCGCTCTGGCAAGCCAGAAATAGCCTCCGCAAGCTGACGACGGAATGCATCCCGCTCCATGCCTTTACCTGGCCCCGGCGTCGACTCATCCATAAAGTCCGGAGTGCTGTCGTTTTCCAGAAGCTCCTCATAACTAAAGAGGCGACAACCGGCACTGTCTTTGAGAATCTGATGGTACTCGTCCTGACTGATACCGAGGACAGCAGCGACTTCACTGTCGTCAGCATCACGACCTTTAACGGCTTCAACCTGCTTAATCGCATCCTGAATACGTCGTGCATTACGATGAACTGAGCGCGGCGCCCAGTCACCTTTGCGAATTTCGTCGAGCATCGCTCCGCGGATACGGATACCTGCGTAGGTCTCGAAACTTGCGCCTTTACCGCCGTCGTATTTACGCGCAGCTTCCAGCAAGCCAATCATGCCCGACTGAATCAGATCATCCACCTGAACACTGTCCGGTAAACGTCCCATCAGGTGGTGGGCTATCCGCTTTACCAGTCCCGCGTGTTCACGGACCAGATCGTCGAAATTAGTATTCTGAACGTCGGAGTACACCAGACAACTTCCCGTCGACACCCGTCATGCTCCTACCTGATCAACCAGCCGGTCCACGAAGAACTCAAGATGGCCGCGTGGCGTCGATGGCAACGGCCAGCTGTCTACTTTCTTCGCTAATGCTCTGAAAGACGTTGCTGCCTTCGAACGTGGATAGGCTTCAATGACCGCCTTCTGACGCTGAACCGCACGCTTAACCGCATCATCAGAAGGTACCGCGCCAACATACTGCATTGCCACATCAAGGAAGCGGTCGGTCACCTTGGTCAGCTTGGCGAATAATGCCATACCGTCCTGCGGAGACCTCACCATGTTGGCAACGACACGGAAACGGAACAGGCCGTAATCCCGGTTCAACAATTTAATCTGTGCATACGCATCCGTGATTGACGTCGGTTCGTCAGTCACGACGACCAGCACTTCCTGCGATGCCCGCACGAAACTCAATACCGTATCGGAGATACCTGCAGCCGTATCGATGATCAACACATCAATATCATCACCAATGTCACTGAAGGCCTGGATAAGACCCGCATGCTCCATCGGATTGAGTTGCGACAACTTCTGAGTTCCCGACGACGCGGGAACGATCTTTATTCCACCAGGGCCCTTAACCATCACTTCTCGCAGATCACACTCGCCCTGCAAGACGTTTTCGATCGTTTTATTTGAGCTGATACCCAGAAGAATATCGATATTTGCCAGTCCGAGGTCGGCGTCCAGAATGACCACTCGCCGGCCCATTTCAGACAGAGCAATACCAAGATTTACGGAGACATTGCTTTTGCCAACACCGCCTTTGCCGCCAGTGACTGCTATGACCTGTACAGGATGACTCGCCATCTTCAATTAAACTCCGTGTTGAAAGCTTTGCTGTTGTGTTGCCATATTCATTGCTTCTGCCGCCTGCCAGCGCGTTCGCGCCATCCGCGCCATCTGTTCCGCCAGGTTGACCAGTCTCGACGCATCCGGGTAATGCAGATCATCAGGAATGTGTGGCCCGTCCGTAATCAGAGTCAGCGGCAACCGGGTCAGGGCGGCAACACTGAGGCCAGCACCAAGGCTGAAACACTCATCCAGTTTGGTAAAAATACAACCATCCAGCCCTGCTGGTTTGAAGTGCTCGTAGTTTTCCTGAAGGCACCTTGCCTGACTTGTCAGAGGCAGCACGAGAAACTTACGAACATCACGACCAGTCTGTTTAAGCATAGACAACTGTGACGAAAAATGTGGGTCCTGACTGGCAAGTCCGGCACTGTCGATCAATACCAGTTTCTTCTTCCGCAGGGTGCTGAGCGTTTTCACCAGATCGCCATTCTGCAGCACGACTTTCATTTCTACGCCGAGAATACGTGCGAACGCCTGCAACTGGTCATGAGCGGCCATGCGATAGTTATCCAGCGTCACGAAAGCCACAGAGTCCGGGCCATGGCGCTGTACAAACCGAGCCGCTATTTTGCCGAGTGTTGTTGTTTTACCTGCACCTGTCGGCCCGACCAGAGCGATGGTGCCACCCTTTTCAAGCACACCTTGCGGTAAAATCGGCAAATCATTCTGAATAACGCCGAGCGCAGATTTCCAGGCCTGCTCGAGATCGCCACTCTGGTCACTCATGCTGACGACCCGATCAGCCCACGCTGGCTCAAGCCCGATGTCCTGACAACGCTGCCACAATTGTGACTGTTGCCACGTCAGAGGGCGACGCGTATCCCAGGCACTGCCCTGATGACTGACCAGCCAGTCTTTCAGTTCACGCAGCTCACCCTGCATTTCCTGCAGGCGGGTCTGGTAGGGTTCGTCTGATTTTTTACGCTCTTCGGCAGCCTGCTCCGCCAGTCGGGTAGCGGCTGCTACATCCGCTTCAGTGCGACTCACCTGAGCTGAAGCTTGTTGAGAATCTCTTTGCTGAGGTGCATAACGCGCAGCAGTATCCGCTGCATATTCCTGACGCTGTGCTGCACTCGCACGCGCTGCCTCCTTGGCCGCTTCCAGCTCACGCTGAAGTCGCAACTGGCGATCCAGCTCACCCTGTTTTGAGTTATCAATCTCACCCAGCATTTCGCTACTGGCCACGACTTCCATGCCGTTATCCAGGCGTCGGCTGGATACGATAACCGCATCCGGGCCGAGCTCAGCCGACACCATTTTCAGTGCCAGCTGCATATTGTCTGCGACGAAACGTTTTACCTTCATAATTCAGCCTCGTTACGACTTGCCGCCAACGGCAGCAACAATCGTAATGCTCTTATTGTCCGGCACTTCCTGGTAGGCCAGTACGTGCAGTTGCGGAATGCTGTTCCTGACAAACTGCGACATCGCCGGACGTAATTGCGAAGTCACCAGCAGCACCGCAGGGCGGCCTGCTGCTTCTTGTGTCTGCACCGATTCATTCAGTGAGCGCTGCAAGGTATCTGCCATACCTGGTTCAAGCACCAGACCTTGCTGGCTACCCTGTTGCGCACTCTGCTGTAAGCTTTTCAGCAATAATTGTTCCAGCCCTGGATCGAGCGTCATCACCGGCAGTTCATCGGTATTTCCGAAGATATTCTGAGTAATCATGCGGGCCAGAGACAACCGGGCAGCAGAAACGAGAGCGGCAATATCTTGACTCTGAGCAGGTGAGTTCGCCAAAGACTCGGCGATAGAGCGCAGATCACGAATAGGCACCTGCTCACGCAGCAGGTTTTGCAGTACAGCAAGAAGCTGGCTGATACTGACTTTATTGGGCACCAGTTCTTCGGCCAGTTTTGGCGATGTTTTCGCCAGCATGTCTACCAGGTGCTGCGCATCCTCGTGACCAATCAGTTCATGGGCGTGGGTCTGTAATTTCTGATTCATATGCGTCGCGACCACCGTACTGGCATCCACCACGGTGTAACCCAGCGTCTGCGCGCGATCTTTCAGATCAGCCGTGATCCAGTAGGCTTCCATCCCAAAGGCAGGATCGGTGGTCGCCATTCCCTCGATCTTGCCGTACACCTGACCCGGATTAATCGCTAGCTCGCGCTCAGGGTGAATCTCTGCCTCAGCCAGCGTCACCCCCATCAGGGTTATGCGGTACTGGTTTGGCAACAGATCGAGGTTATCGCGAATATGAACAGACGGGATAAGAAAACCGAGTTCCTGAGAGAGTTTGCGACGAACCCCTTTTATGCGACTGAGCAGCTGCCCACCCTGATTCTTATCCACCAGCGGAATCAGACGGTAACCCACTTCCAGACCAACGCGATCGACGGGCTCTACGTCATCCCACCCCAGCTCTTTGACCTCAAGCTGTTTCATCGCCTCGGCAGCTTTTTCCTGTGGGGCTGCCAGGGCATTACCCGCACCGGCTCCAGCGCCCTCAAGCGCAGGCGTATCCTTTGGCTTGCCACCAAGCCGCCGTACGACCGCATCCCCCAGTTCTCCACCTTCCTTCTTCCAGCGAATAACATACGCCGCCAACCCAGCGACCAGTGCGGCACTGATAAACACGGTATGTGGCATACCCGGAACAACACCCATCAATAAAAGCAGGCCCGCAGACACCGCCAGTGCGCGCGAAGAGCCGAACATCTGCCCGAACACCTGCTGCCCCATGTCTTCGTCACCGCCATTACGAGTAACCATAATCGCCGTCGCCGTCGACAGCAGCAACGAAGGGATCTGAGCAACCAGACCATCACCAATTGCCAGAAGCGTATAAGCGGATACCGCGTCACCGAACGTGAGATTGTGCTGAGCCATACCAATAGCAAAGCCACCGATGACGTTAATCAGAAGAATGAGAATACCGGCTATCGCATCGCCTTTTACAAATTTACTGGCACCGTCCATAGCACCATAGAAGTCGGCTTCTGCGGCAATATCAGAGCGACGCTTCTTCGCCTCTTCCGCCTCGATCAGGCCCGCATTGAGGTCGGCATCAATAGCCATCTGTTTACCGGGCATTGCATCCAGGGTGAAACGCGCACTGACTTCAGAAACACGGCCAGCACCTTTGGTGACCACCACAAAGTTAATGATCATCAGAATCATAAAGACCACAAGACCGACGGCATAGTTACCACCAATCAGTACTTCACCAAAGGCTTCAATCACCTTACCCGCGGCGTCTCCGCCCTCGTGACCATAGAGCAATACAACACGGGTAGAGGCTACGTTCAGCGCGAGCCGTAATAACGTCGCAATCAACAGGATGGTCGGGAAAATGGCGAAATCCAAGGGACGTTTTGAATAGACACTGACCAGCAGTACGACAATGGATAAAGCGATATTAAAGGTGAAAAAAGTATCCAACAGAAAGGGCGGCAAAGGCAGCGTCATCATGCCCAGCAACACCAGCAGCATCACAGGAATGCCCAGGTTGCCCTGCAAAAGTATTGAGGCTCCGCTCTTCAGTTGTCCGACTACGTTGCTTCCGGAGGCCGCTGCCATTTAGATACCCGTCAAAAAAATGTTCTACCGACTGGGTATCGCAAGAAGTGTTCCCGTTTTAATTAAGGGAAGCATTTTTATCGAATTTTTCGGGTTATGACGGGTCCGGGTCCACTCTCAGGTCACGAGGAATTGGCATGTCAGGCTTACGTTCAGGCTTCGGCCCTTTACCCTTGGCGAACTGATCCATCTGATAGATATATGCCAGTACCTGCGCCACGGCGACATAGAGCCCTTCCGGAATTTCATCGCCGACTTTGGTGTGTGTGAAGAGCGCTCGGGCCAACGGCGGAGCCTGCATCTGAGGTACGTTATTTTCTTTGGCGATTTCGCGTATTTTCAACGCCACCCGATCTGAACCTTTTGCCAGTAGTACAGGCGCTGCACTGGCCCCAGCGTCATAGCGCAGAGCAACGGAATAGTGAGTCGGGTTGGTGATTACAACATCAGCCTCGGGCACGTCTGCCATCATCCGGCGTTGAGCGACCTCACGCTGCAACTGGCGAACCTTGCTTTTGACTTCGGGCTTACCCTCGGTTTCTTTGTATTCGTCTTTGATCTCCTGCATCGACATACGCATCTTTTTCGTGAAGCTGTATATCTGCCACGGCACATCGACAATGGCGATCAATGCCGTAGAAGCACACAAGGCTAGTACGCTCCAGATGATGATAGTCACCGCGTGATCGATCGCCGACTCGGTACTTTCATATTGAATACGCATCGCATCCTGGAAAAAGAACATCAGTGTCAACCACGCGACCGTACCGACCACCAGAACCTTTGCCCAGGCTTTAAACAATTCAACCAGAGAATTAGCGGAGAACATCCGCTTGAGACCACTGAGCGGATTTAAGCGATCAAGCTTGGGGGTGATCGCTTTACCCGAAAACAACCAACCGCCAACCAACAGCGGGCCGGCGAACGCAGCAATCAATACAACAACTAACCACGGAGCAAGCGCCACCGCAGCCTCCAGTGCAGAAGCATCGAGATACGACGTCATCATACCGGTATCAAACGCAGTATCCCGATCGAACGAGAAAGAATGCTTCGCCATTGCCGCGATACGCTCGGACATAAAAGGGCCGAACATCAATAAGCCAGCGGCCCCCATGACCAGCACCATGGTCGTACCAAGCTCTTTCGATCGGGGAACCTGACCTTCGTCACGCGCTTTTTGGAGGCGTCGGGGGGTGGGTTCTTCTGTTTTTTCCTGACTACTGTCCTGCTCTGCCATAACGACCTCTAGAGAGTGATCAGTTTCTTCAGAAACTCAAATAGTACATCCATGTAGCCATGGAAGCTGGTTGCCATTTCGTCAATGTTCAACCACATAATCAACAGACCAACGATCATGGTCACCGGAAAACCTAGTGCAAAGATATTCAACTGAGGGGCCGCACGGGTCATGACACCAAATGCTAAGTTAACGATCAGCAAGGCCGTCATGGCTGGCAAAGAAATCACCACCGCAGCGGCAATCATCCAGCCACTCCAATTCACCAGCAATCCAAATTGTTCCGCAGAAAAACTCGCCATACCAATGGGGATAGAACGGAAGCTATCGACCAGAATTTCGATGAGTACCAGATGCCCGTTCAACGACAAAAAAACGAGGCTGACCATAAACAAAAACCACTGCGAGATAACCACCACAGATGCCCCCTGACTGGGATCTACGGTGGTGGCAATACCGAGGCCGGTCTGCATCGCAATCAACTGCCCCGCAATCACAAACACCTGCATGAGTAATTCGGTCACGAATCCGAGTAAGATTCCTATCAACAATTGCTGCAGAATAATGATCACAGAAGCAAGAGAGACGGCTTCGACCTTAGGGATCGGCGGTAATAGCGGTACGACAACCAGGGTAACTGCAACGGCAAGAAGCAGGCGCACCCTCATTGAGACCATGCGAGTACCGATCAAAGGCATCACCATTAGAAGACCGGATATCCGCGCAAAGGGATACACATAGCGGGTAATCCAGTGGCTGATATCCAGTGCTTCGACCTCAATCACAGCTCACCCGATCAGAAACGGAATATTGAGGTAGATTTCACGCGTAAAATCGAGCACAGCACTGACGGCCCAGGGGCCAAACATAATAATCGCCAGCAAAGTCACCACCAAACGCGGAAGAAAGCTCAGCGTCTGCTCATTGATCTGAGTTGCCGCCTGAAACGTACTTACCATCAGACCAATAATCAAACTTGGGACAATGATCACCACAACAATGGCCAGCACGATATAGAGCGCGCTGGTAAAAATATCACCGATTATCGCTTCAGACATCACGGCCTCCCGAGTGCGTATTTGTGACCATGTTTCCCTTTCTAAATCGTTCCGAAACTGTTCGCCAGAGTACCCATGATTAATGCCCAGCCATCAATCAATACGAACAACATGATTTTAAATGGCAACGATATAATGATGGGCGACAGCATCATCATACCCATGGCCATCAGGATACTGGCCACCACAAGGTCAATGATCAGGAACGGAATAAATATCAGGAAGCCAATCTGAAAAGCCGTTTTCAGTTCACTGGTGATAAATGCTGGAATCAGAATATGAATCGGCGTTTCTGCCGGGCCTGCAATATCAGTACGGCCGCTGATGCGTACGAAAAGATCAAGATCCGTTTCCCGTGTCTGCGCCAGCATAAACTCATGCATAGGGACCGCCGCTCGCTCCAGCGCCTCCAGCGGAGCAATCTCTTCGGCAAGGTACGGCTGTATCGCATCGGCATTAACGATACGAAATACCGGCATCATAATAAACAAAGTAAGAAACAGAGAAAGTCCCAGCAGTACCTGATTGGATGGCGTCTGCTGTAAACCAATGGCCTGGCGAAGAATTGCCAACACAACAATAATGCGGGTAAACGAGGTCATCATAATGAGCAGCGACGGTAACACCGTCAGCAGCGTCATTAATACAAGAATCTGAATAGTCACCGAGTACTGACCACCATTATCATTGGCGGTGTACACTACAGCAGGAATGCCGCCCGGCCCAGTTACGGGCGTCGCGGGATCAGCACCAAAAGCAACCATCGGCATAAAAAACAATAGGGGTAACCAGCGCATCAGAGTCATCATTTGCGCACGGCCTTTTTCAGAATGTCGGCAAAATCGGCAGGCTTACTTTCAGCGACATCAATCGGTTGATCAAGGGTCGCCAGTGTATTAATGCCATGCGGTGTAATACCAATCACCAGCTGCTGCTCACCGGCTTGAATAATGGCTACTTTCTCACGCTGCCCTAGCGGCAACACCGCCAGGGTCTTCAGATGTTGAGCGCCGCCCGTCCACTGACCAACCCGGGTTTTATTGACCAGCCAGGCCAAGCCAACGATGAGCCCGAGGATGAGCACCAGAAACAGTACGACTTTTCCAGCGCTTGCCATCGGCGTCGCCTGCAACATTGGCGCAACCTGCTCTTCAGCGAAAACAAGTCCAGGAAAAGCAATTAAGAATGCGCTAACGCAGGCGTTGGATACGTTCATTCTGACTCACTACATCCGTCAGACGGATACCAAACTTATCATTAACCATCACCACTTCACCGTGAGCAATCAGTGTTCCATTGACTAATACATCCAGTGGCTCGCCAGCAAGCCGGTCTAGCTCAACAACCGAGCCCTGATTCAGTTGCAACAGATTACGGATGGGTATTTTAGTAGCCCCCACTTCCATTGATATACGAACCGGAATATCCAGAATGACTTCAAGCTCGGGATTATCACCATTACCTCCAGGGCGACCTTCGTCCTGCAGCTCATCAAGCTCGACCTGTTTTACGGGGTCAGGCTCAGGTTCTTCATCTTCAGTTTCTGAC
>MDSZ01253787.1_pt1 | contig 17179 bp, 10 predicted proteins | sample 811201 | NCBI WGS metagenome assembly MDSZ01 (sample SAMN05326647, study PRJNA326480) | marine metagenome | isolation source: seawater | place: Indian Ocean: North | collected 2010
ACCTTTACTTATCGCTTCTTAGCTTGGTCTGCCCTGTCCTACTGGTGTGCCAGTCTTGGAATTCACTGCAGGCACAAAGCAAGCCACACAAACCCGTATTGCATGGTCAGCACTGGATTGCCATCACAGGGAAACCCTTGGCAGCAACAGCTGGGGCGCAGATTTTCAGCCAAGGAGGCAATGCCATCGATGCGGCATGCGCCATGCTTGCTGCCACTTGCACGATGCATGATGCATTGAGCTGGGGTGGCGAAACCCAGGCGCTGATTTTTGACCCCAGGGAAAAGAAAGTCGTCGGCATCAATGCGCTGGGCGTCGCTCCCACAGGGGCCACAGCGGATTTTTTCATCCAACAAGGGCTTCGATATCCCCCCGGTGAAGGAGCTCAGGCAGCGGTGACGCCCGGAACACCCGGTGGCCTGATGATCATGCTCGCCCATTATGGCACGTTCTCCCTGGAACAAGTCTTAAAGCCCGCCATGGAATTGGCTCAAGGATACCCTATCGAGACGGCCACTTCAGAGTGGATCGAGGATTCCAAGGAAACCATCAAACAGTGGGAGTCTTCCACGCGCGTTTTTCTTCCTCATCTTGGAAAAGTCTACGAGGCGCCCCGACCGGGCGAAATTTTTCGTCAACCCGACCTGTATCGGACCTTGGAGAAATGCGTCTTCGCCGAGAAACGGTCGTTGGCCAGGGGATCCAGCCGAAAGGAAGCGATCATGGCAGCGTATGATCGCTTCTACAGAGGGGATATTGCGGAAGCCTTAGTGGAAGGATGTCGGAAAGAAGGCGGACTTTTCACTCATGCGGATCTGGCCAATTGGCAGGTCCATGTCGAAGAACCCGTAGTCGGAACGTATCGCGACCTGGAGATTTACAAGCTGACTTCCTGGGTTCAAGGACCTGCCATGATCCAGATGCTCAATATGCTGGAGGCCCTGGATATGCGTTCCATGGGCCTGAATTCATCCCGATATATTCACACCCTTTACCAAGTCATGAACCTTAGCTTTGCGGATCGGGATTTCTACTACGGAGACCCATACTTCCCTCCGGAGGAACCCCTGGAGGTTCTTCTTTCGAAAAGTTATGCAAGGCACCGACTCACTCAACTGAACAGGATGCAGAATGATCCGCATATCGGCCCCGGTGATCCCTACCGGTGGCGTGGATTGGAGCACCCCTTCCCCGAGGAATGGAAAGGGTTTGTCGAAGGCAATCTGGAGCACATCGGCAAAAAGGACATGGCATCGGTCATCGATCAACGGCGGGACTTTCTCGCCGGAACCACCTCCATTCAGGCAGCCGATGCATCCGGATGGGTTGTTTCGATCACACCAAGCGGTGGTTGGCTGCCTGCTTGCATTGCCGGAAATACTGGCGTTGGACTCAGTCAGCGAATGCAAAGTTTTGTTCTTCATCCAAAGGATGGGCCCTACAACGTCCTTGAACCGGGCAAAAGACCGCGGGCCACGTTGACTCCGACCTTGGCCCTGAAAAACCACCGACCCTATCTCTGCTTTTCGGTTCAAGGTGGCGATACACAGGAGCAAAACCTGGTCCAGTTCCTTCTCAACACCGTCGAATTTGGAATGAACGTCCAGGAGGCTTGTGAGGCACCGCACATTACCAGCTATCAAATGAGGGCATCTTTTGGCGAACACGCCTTCAGCCCAGGAAAACTCGCCATCCGAGAAGATCTGCCGTCTTGGACGCGAAAGGAACTTGAGGCCATGGGTTACATCCTGGAGGAACAGGAACGTACTTCCGGCCCCATCACTGCCATTTATTTTGATCCGATTCACCAAACCTTTTGGGGAGGTGCCAGCAATCATGGTGACGACACGGGGATTGCCTGGTAAAGGCTTAATTTTTTCTCAAGGTACTGTATTCGAGAGGTTTATACTGTTATTGTTTTCTTAGACATTTTTTAAACTTTTTTTTGACATGCCGGAAACCTGTGGAAATTTGCTCACATCCCAAGGGATACAAACTAACTTAAAATTATGATTAAAAACCTACTTCTAACCGCGGCTACCGCAGTAGCCATTCTCTCACAGCCAGCACTGGCTGAGCCTAACACCAAAGCAGATATCGTTGAGGTCGCTGTCAAGGCAGATTCCTTCAAGACTTTGGTCGCAGCCGTGAAGGCGGCGGGTCTGGTGGATGTTCTCAAGGGCGATGGGCCTTTCACGGTATTCGCTCCCACCGATGAGGCTTTCAAAAAGCTTCCCAAGGGCACCGTTGAGTCTCTCCTCAAACCAGAGAACAAAGACAAACTGGCCTCCATCCTCAAATATCACGTAATTCCAGCCAAGGTCATGGCTAAGGATGTGAAGTCCGGAAAAGCGAAAACGGTGCTGGGTAAAGAAGTGAATATCACCGCCAGCGAGTGGGGTGTGAAAGTGGACAACGCCAAGGTGATCAAAACCGATGTGGCTGCCTCCAATGGAGTCATTCACGTGATCGACCAGGTCATCCTACCGAAGTCCTGATTGATTCATGTTTTTTAGGGTTGCAAGCACCCGCCCTCGGGCGGGTGCTTTTTTCTGTTTCCCATCAAGGAACCATGATCCACTGATGGGATGGTCATGCAGACTGTTCCCTCCATTCTGATCACCGGGGCCAACCGTGGCATTGGCAGAGAATTGGCGCTGTGTTGTGCAAAAAATAACTGGTCTACCCACGCCACTTTCCGAACATCACCCCCTGCCACATCCTCGGAAATTGATTATTTTCAAATGGACGTCACGCTCGAGAATCAAGTTTGCGATGCGATGGCCGCACTCAAAGAAAAAATGGGACATCTCGACGTATTGGTTCACAACGCGGGTGTTTTCCCCGAGCCCACGGATGCTCCCTTTGACGCATTGAAACCAGAATGGTGGGAGCAGACGTATCAAACCCATGTCCTGGGAGCCTTCTACGTGATCAAGGCAGCACTTCCCCTCCTGAGAAAAAGCACTTCACCGCGCATCGTTAATTTGTCTTCAGGTGCCAGTTCCATCACCCAAAGATCGGGCCGGAGGTATGCTTATGGTGCCAGTAAGGCCGCGCTGAACCACCTCACTCGTGGTTTGGCTCAGGAATGGGAACATGAGGGCATCTGCGTGGTTGCCTTAAGCCCTGGCTGGGTAAAGACCGACATGGGCGGCTCGAAGGCCGAGCTTGAGCCCAGCCAGGCGGCAAGTGATCTGGAGAGGACCCTCCGCCAGCTCAACATTTCTCATTCAGGGAAATTCCTCGACCGTTTTGGCAAAGAAGGCGTGTATCACTGGTAAGGGCCATTGGTCGGAGGGTCTAGGGCCTTTCAGGACGTTTCTCGGGCATGGGCGCATCGACCTCTTCCCACCAGGAACGAAGTTGAGATCGCATGCGCTGCACCACTTCCGGACGGGTCGCCATCAAATTATGATTCTCCCCTTCATCTACGGGCAAATAATACAACTCCTCGCGTTCATCCTCGAAATAATAAAGGTATTTCCACGGCCCATGACGCATCGCCGATACAGGTGTGGTGGTTGGATAATAATGCGGATAATGAAAGAAAAGCGCCTCGCGACCTAAATCGCCCGGCACTGCCGAATCCTGCCAAAGGGTGCTGAGATTCTGCCCATCCAGTGCCGTGCCCTGATCACGCGTGATACCCAGGATGGATAAAACGGTGGGCATGAGATCGCAGGTCGTGACCGGAGCCTTCAAGACCTTCTGGCGCAAAGAAGATCCAGGAAGGTCCATGATCCAAGGAATACGAACCCCTCCCTCGTAACAGGATCCCTTTCCAGAACGCAAAGGTGCGTTGGAAGTCACCGGAACCCCTGGGTGTAATTTGCATTCATTGACAAATCCCCCATTGTCGGAAAGAAACAGAATCACAGCATTCTCCCTCCATCCGCGGGATTCCATATAATTCAGCAGGCGACCCACATTTTCATCCAGGCTCTCAACCATCGCCGCATAGTCAGCGTTCCTGTGCCTAGCGGGCTGCACTTGGCGAATCTTACGACGGTATTTCTCCACCTTTTCCGGTCGACCATCGATAGGCGTATGAACCGAATGGTACCAAAGATTCAGAAAAACCGGCTCATGGTCTGCCTTCTGATCCAAGACTTCCATGGCCTTTTCGGTCAGCTTGTCCGTCAGGTAATCACCCGGCTCGCCCGGTTCGAGATCGGGTACGTATCGCCAGCCCTGAAAATACCGAGTCCCCGAGTAGGGATAGAAAAAACTCTGAGGTGCCCCCCACAAGGTGCCCCCGATATTGACATCAAATCCGTGAGGTTGCGGGTAGGACTCCGCAGGCCCAAGATGCCATTTCCCCACATGAGCGGTGTAATACCCCGCCTGCTTGAGGTATTCGGCCAGTGTCTTCTCAGAGAGAGGCAAAGCATCCCTGGTGATGGGTTCCAGAAGGGAGCGGTTGCCTCGATTTTTGGCGCTCTCGCGCCAGATGGTCATGTCGAGTCTGGCAGGGTGACGTCCGGTCAAAAGTGAAGCTCGAGTGGGAGAGCACACCGGGCTTGCCGCATAGGCATGGGTAAAACGAAAACCATCCTTTGCCAAAGCATCCAAATGAGGGGTTTCATGCAAATCGCTTCCATAACAGGCAAGATCACTCCAGCCCAAATCATCGGCAAGAATCAGAACCACATGCGGCTTCTGCCCTGTTTCTTGGGCAGCATACATCCTAGGGGAAGCATCGATCACAGGCACCATAAGGACGGCGATCCATGCAGAAAGAATGCTCAGTGGGGATTGCATGGAGAAAAGTCTGCTCATCGAAACTCGGAAGGTCAATGGTAAGACCACCCAAAGGGCATTAAGGCGTGATCGAGTCCTTCTCGGGCGGCGGAGCATGACGCCATTGATCGGTAACGGCCCAGAGGTTTTCTGGGCTGAGCATGGTTCCTTCTTTCATGAAACGCACACTTCCATCGGCAAAAGCGGCATTCGCCCCCCCGCCTTCCCCTTCTCGCCTCGCTCCGTGCTTGGCCTGATCAATCTCCTGCACGTCGTTGCCATCGCCTTGATAAAAATCCATGTGGGCGTGGTAGGAGGATTTTCGCTTTTCGCCGAAGGTAATGGTATTGGATGGTTCGGGAATGTGAGCCATGCGCATCCCAACGGGCCACTGCCATTGTTTGTAGACATCAAATTGCTCTTTGCTGAGCTTGACCGCAAAGAAATCATTAAACCCATTGATCAGAAAACTATGGTGCGCAAAAAATCCATCGGCCGGGCACTTCACGATGGCATCCACCTGATAATAGGGCTTGAGTGCCGAAACCCAATTTTGATGCCCGGAGATGCGAGGGGGTAATTGATCATCGTGGTCATCCGCATACATTTGCAGGGACATCTGCAGCTGTCGCATATTGCTCAGGCACTTGATCTGATGAGCCTTACCCTTGGCGCGGGAGAGAGCCGGAAGCAGCATGCTCGCCAAAATGGAGAGGATGGCTATGACCACCAACAATTCGATCAAGGTAAACCCGGCGGGAGTCGATCGGCATTGGACACCAAGTTTCACAATTTGATTCTGCTCTTTTCCCTCCACAATGAACAGACAGAATGAAAGGAAAGGCGCTGAGGGGAAATCATCCTCTCACAGACATAATTCCCTGTCCAAGAACTGAGGCTGCAGGCAAGCTCCTTAGAGTAGGCCATGGCAAAAGCATACCAACTCAAACGCGATGTTCCGAGGCAGCCTCGGGAGGGGCAAATCGATTACCGAGCCGAACTGAATGAACAACAGTGGGCAGCCGTTACATCCCCCAAAGGCCCTGCACTGGTCATCGCCGGAGCTGGAGCTGGCAAGACACGTACCTTAACCTATCGGGTGGCGTACCTTTTAGAGCAAGGCATTCCGCCAGAATGCATCCTCCTGCTCACCTTCACCAACAAAGCAGCTCGGGAGATGATGCAGCGAGTAGGAGATCTTCTGGGTGCTCAGACACTCGTACCGTGGGGAGGCACCTTTCATTCCATCGGTGCCCGTATGCTGAGGAGACATTGCGATCGTATCGGATTTCAACCCGATTTCACCATCATGGATCGAGAAGATGCGACGCAATTGCTCCAAAGCTGCATCCAATCGGCCGGGATCGACATCAAAGCGACCCGATTTCCCAAAGCCAAGGTTCTGGCCGATATCCTCTCCTTGGCCACCAACCGACAATGCAGCGTCGAACACATCCTGGAAAACCAATTTCCCTACTTCAGTCATCTTGCAGAAGAAATGGCACGCGTGCAGCAAGCGTACCGGAGGCGTAAGGCAGAAAACCACATGATGGATTTTGATGACTTGCTATGCCGGTGGCTGGAATGCCTTCAATCCGAAGAGGACATTCGAGGACGCTACCAGCAGCAGTTTCAGTTCATCCTCGTCGACGAATATCAGGACACCAACAAGATCCAAAGTGACCTGGTCGACATTCTGGCTGCCACGCACCAGAACGTCATGGTCGTGGGCGATGATTCCCAAAGCATCTATTCATGGCGAGGGGCCCACTTTGCGAACATCTTTGAATTTCCAAAACGCTATCAGGAGGCAAAGGTCTACAAGATAGAGACCAATTACCGCAGCACTCCTGAAATCCTCCATCTGGCCAATGCCATCATCGGATGCAACCAGCATCAATTCAGCAAATCACTCACTCCGGCGCGTTCACCCGGCATCGCACCCATGCTGGTCGTCACCAACGACGCACATGAGCAAGCAATGTTTGTTGCCCAAAAGGCGCTAGAATTAAGGGAAGAAGGCTTTGAACTCAATGACATGGCCATCCTTTATCGTTCTCATTTCCATGCCATGGAACTACAGATGGAATTGACCAGCCGCAACATCCCATTTTCCATCACCAGTGGCATTCGTTTTTTCGAGCAGGCGCACATCAAGGATGTCACCGCCTATATCAAATTACTTTGCAACCCGGTCGATGAACTCTCCTTTGTTCGACTCGTACGACTGCTTCCAGGGATTGGGGCTCGGAGCGCTGAGAAGCTATGGAAGGCCTTCAGGGAGGGCAGTGTTCTGTCAAATGAGCAAAGCGAGGGACAGGATCCGGACTGGACCATCCGTTATTCGGTTTCAGCAGGGCTCAAGGCATGCGCCCAAAAGGTTGGCAAAAAATCAAAAACGGCTTGGGATCAATTCCAGCGCACCTTGGAACAAATGGAAGACCCTTCCTTGAGTCAAAGCATTCCCGGCATGATTCGGCATGTCTTGGAGGCTGGCTATGAAGATTACCTCAAGGGAGAATATAGTAACTATCGCAACCGGTTGGAAGATCTCCAGCAACTCGCACATTATGGAGAAGGTTTTGATACCCCAGAAGCTTTCCTCACCCAATTGGCACTAGAGACCGAAATGGAACCCGGGAGAGGCCAGGAGCAAACCGATGACGAAGAGCGCATCAAACTTTCTAGCATCCATCAGGCCAAAGGGCTGGAGTTCAAGATCGTTTTCGTCATCATGCTGTGTGAGGGCCTCTTTCCCTCGGAGCGTTCCGCGGAATACGAAGACTCCGAAGAGGAAGAGCGGCGTTTGTTTTATGTCGCCTCCACCAGAGCCATGAACGAACTGTATTTATGCTACCCTCTCATGCGTTTCACTCATCATGGAACGGGAGATTTCATGCAAAATCCATCTCGTTTCCTGACCGAGCTTCCCAAGGAAGTGTATGAGGAAATCCGAGTACAATAAGGCTGCTCCCGACGCCACGCACCTGGCCCATCCATCTGTCCAACTTTTGCGACTTGCCTCGATTTTGGAAAACAGGTTCCATGCCGTTGGATCCTTATGAAAAACCTTTTTCCATGGCAACTAGGCTGGACGCCTCTTCTACTCCTGAACCTCTTTCCCAACCTGAGTCAGGCTGAGCCTCAATACGAGGCTCAACTGATATTTCCTTTGGAATCCTGGCACAATCATGGCTCTTGCATTGTTCAAACCCAGGAGGGAGACCTTCTGGCTTGTTGGTTCCATGGTTCAGGGGAAAGAAAGTCGGATGATGTCATGATTCTGGGTGCCCGCAAACGCAAGGGAGACTCTTCATGGAGCCAGCCATTTTTGATGGCCGATACCCCTGAGTTCCCCGACACCAACTGTTGCATGATCATCGATCCAAATAACCGCCTTTGGCTTCTCTGGCCCACCATCCAGGCCAACCTGTGGGAATCGGCACTGATGAAATATCAGATCAGTGAAAATTATCATGGAGATGGGCCGCCGGTCTGGAATCAGGAAAAGGTCCTGCACATCAAACCGGGTGATTCCTTTCCTGACGAAGTCAGGGAGAAAACGGCGGCCTACCTGAGCCATCAACAGCTCACGCCAGACATGATCCAGTGGGCCCATGACAACTTCCAACAGGCCGATGACAAACTCACCCGGCGCCTGGGATGGTTTACAAGGGCACACCCTAAAATTCTCGATCAGAAGCGTATGCTGGTTGGGCTCTATTCGGATGGTTTTTCCTTTTCCATGGTGGCCATCACAGACGACTGGGGGGATTCCTGGACCTTCAGCGAACCCATTATTGGAGGAGGGAGCATCCAACCCAGCTTTGCCCAGAAGTCGAACGGTCATTTGGTCACTTACATGAGGGATAATGGCCCCCCACCTCACCGGGTATTGGTCTCCGAATCGCCCGACCGTGGAGAAACCTGGTCCAAAGTCCACGATCACCCACAACTCTTCAACCCCGGAGCCGGCCTCGAGCTGATCAACCTGAAAGACGGTCGATTTTTGGCCATTTACAATGACACCGAGGATGGTCGCCACCAACTGGCGGTTTCCATTTCTGAGGATGAAGGAGCTTCTTATCGGTGGACTCGGCATCTTGAAAAGCGTCCCAAAGGTAAAGGTTCTTTTCACTACCCTTCCATCATCCAGAGTGAGAATGGCATGCTCCACGCGACTTACAGCTATTTCATCCCTGGAGGACTCGAGGAAGAAGAAGGTAAATCCATCAAATATGCTCGGTTCAACATCGAGTGGATCACCCAAGGGGACTCCAACCCGTGAGTCCAGAATGGATGTGAGAGTTCTCATCATGAGATAGATTGGCACGCACCCTGCTCACCCTTTTCATGCATCGTTTTCTTCGTTATGGGTTGGCGGCCTGTTCTTTTATGGGCGGCACCTTCCATCATGAACTACTGGCAGACACCCTACAAATCAACGAATGGTCGACGACCCGCGACGGCTCACTGAGAGACGAGGATGGGGAAGCGACCGACTGGATTGAACTGTGGAATTACGGCCCTGAGGATATCTCGCTGGAGCGTTATCATCTAAGTGACGAGCTGGAAGCACCTGACAGGTGGACCTTTCCACAGCTCACGCTCAAGGCAGGGGCCTATCTCGTGGTAATGGCTTCAGGTAAAGATCGGCGCGATCCATCGCAGAACTTACATACCAATTTCCAATTGAACCAAAGGAGCGAGGCCATCCTGCTAAGTCGACCCGGACAAACCGGCCTCTTCGTAGTCTCTGTAATCGATGGATATCCCGACCAGAGAGACGGGTATTCTTATGGACGGATCACCAACGAGGTTACGGAATCTTTTGGGTTTTTCCCATCACCGAGCCCTGGGGAGGCCAACCCATTGAGCTACCTGGAAGGCTTCGTGGCCGACACCCGATTCAGCGTAGATCGTGGCTTTTATCGGGAAGCTTTTGTTTGCACCGTGACCACCCAAACCCCGGGGGCGACCCTTGTTTACACCACTGACGGCACCTTACCTGGCGCCCGAAACGGTGTTGCCTTTCAAGCTGCAAGTCCCGAGAGCGCCCCAGAACTGAAGCTGGAGATTGGAACCACGACGACACTGAGGGTGATGGCCATGAAGGAAAACATGGAACCCTCCAACATCGATACCCAAACCTATGTTTTCCCTGATGACATCCTGGCTCAAGATGGCGAGGGGGCACCTTATGCCCAAAGCATGCGATGGGGACATGCCGGACCCGACTGGGCCATGGACCCCAAAATCACACAGCATGCCGACCCGGAGATTCGCCCGGAGATCACTGATTTCTACCGACTCCCCTCCCTTTCCATCGTGATGGATTTTGAGGACATGTTTGGCAATGGGGGTATCTACATTGCCGGGCAAAGTGTCGAAAAACCTATTTCCATGGAATGGATCAATCCCCATACCGATGTGAATCTTCCCAATGAAGTTCCTGGTTTCCAGACCGATGGAACGGTCCAGATTGTGGGAGGCAGCAGTCCAAACCGCTGGAAATCGGACAAACTGTCCATGCGACTGAAATTCGATCGCGATCTGAAATACCCTATATTTGGAGAGGAGGCTGCGACGCGCTTTGACACCTTGGTCGTCGATGCGCGACTCAACAATGTGTGGCATTACGGGGGAGGATCCCAACCGGTGGCCCAGCGCGATCGCGCCCAGTACGTCAGGGATCTGTATGCCGCAAATCTCCACAATGCCATGGGAGGTCTATCCCCTCATGGGGCTCATGCTCATGTGTTTATCAATGGGATTTATTGGGGCATTCATACCCTTCACGAGCGCCCAGATGACAACTTTGCTGCCAGTTACTTCGGGGGAGAAAATGAAGAATACGACGTCATTAAGCATCGCACTTCAACTGTCGTGCAGGGGTCCAACCGATCCTACCTCGCCTTGATGCGCCTGGCTGATCAAGATCTCACCCAAGCCGACCATTGGGCTTCCATGCAATCGCTACTGGAGATCGATGACTTCATTGATTACATGCTGATGAACTACTACATCGGTAATGGTGATTGGGCTCACCATAATTGGTATGCCAGCTATCGCCGCGACGATCCAAATGGTAGGTGGCGATACCACAGCTGGGATGCCGAAAAAGGGCTTCAGAGTGTTCAAGACAACGTCACACGTAAAGATAACAGCGGTGGCCCGACCCATCTCCATCATCGTTTGATTCAAAACCCCTCCTATCGCATGCGCTTTGCCGATCGCGCCTATGAACACCTGAGGCGAGGCACGCTCACCCCAGAAATGGCAGAAAGTATCTACCGGACGACCAGTGACCCCATTGAGTGGCCCATCCGTTTGGAATCTGCGCGATGGGGAGACAACCAACGGGCGCAGCCCTACGATCGTTTGGACTGGGTGGAAATCCGTGATTCTTTATTTGGCGAATCACAGAATCGCTCCTTGCCAACCTTTGATTATTTTTCCCGCCGCAGTGAGATTGTTCTCAACCAGTTCCGATCAAGGAATTGGATCCCATCGATCGATCCTCCCACCTTCAGCCAACAGGGAGGCCCACTGGCATCGACAAGCTCCTTGACCATGCAGTCAGGCGGAGGGACCATCTTCTACACACTGGATGGCACCGACCCCATGGGGCAGCAACCCGTAGTCCTTTCTCGGCAAATCAAGACACTGGTCTCAGAATCGGCTACCAAAAAAGCCTACATGCCCGAGAACAACACTCTGGACGGCTCTTGGTTTGAGGTAGGTTTCAACGATGCTGATTGGCCTTCCGGTCAGGCAGGCGCGGGGTATGAAAATGGATCTGGCTACGATGATTTCATCGCTCCCTCCTTGAACTTCTCAGAGGCTGTCTCCAGCCAAAACGCAGAAACCATTTACATGCGAACTCATTTCACGCTGGAAGAGGTTCCCTCCTTTGATCAGCTTACGTTGGAGGTGCGCTATGACGATGGCTTCATTGCTTATTTAAACGGAAAAGAGGTCGCTAGGTCGAATGCTCCGGGAAACAGGGGTACGCCTGCCGCATGGAACGCCTCCGCTTCTGCCAGCCACAATGACACCCAGGCTGCGGTTTTCGAAGCCGTGGACATCACTGCTGAAGGCCTGAATGTATTGCGCCCGGGAGACAATGTACTGGCCATTCATGGACTAAATGTCTCCAATTCGAGCAGTGATTTTCTCATTTGGCCACGCCTGACCGCTTCCACCACACTCACTGAAGAACCCACCGGTCAGGATCAGGCAGTTTTCCGTTACGAAAACCCCATCCTGCTGCAGGCTTCCGCCCGCCTCAAGGCGCGCTCTTTTGATGGGGTCCAATGGTCTCCCCTGAATCAGGCCCAATTCTTGATCAATGCCGTTCCAGCCACTGCTCAAAACCTGTTATTGACACAGATTCATTACCACCCAGCGGCACCCTCGGGTGAAGAGATGGCGCTCGGTTTTGACCAACGAAGTGACTTTGAGTTCCTTCAAATCAAGAATGTCAGCCAGAAACCGGTCGATCTTCGAGAGATCGCCTTTACCGATGGCATTGCCTTCCATTTCCAGGACGACAGCTTCCTTCACGAGTTACCTGCGGGCGCCAAATGCGTGGTGGTGGCCGATCCGGATGCCTTTCGCTTTCGGTTCGGTTCTCAGGAAACGATTGCGGGGATGTTTCAGCAACAGACCAACCTTTCCAATGCGGGCGAACGACTGCAGGCGACCGGGTCTGGTGGAAACCCGCTTTGGGACCTCAACTATGACGATCAGGAACCCTGGCCAACACTAGCAGATGGCCAAGGGTATTATTTGTCCCGCTTGTCTCCGACCCTCTTTCCCGATGCAAAAAGTTCATCGGCATGGGAAGCCGTTCAGGCTGCTACAGATCGGACGCTTCCCCCGCCCCCTTCCATTTCACTCCTTCTACCGGATGAACAGACATCGGTTGCCCAAGGTCAAAATGTCAACATCTCGGCCAATATTGCCTCATCCCAGAACACCCCCATGGCCCGACTGGAGTGCTTGATTGATGGTGTGTCCATTGGCGAACTGTTGGGTCCGCCCTATCTCTGGAATTGGAAACCAGAACAATCGGGTGCACACCTCCTGCAAATCCAGGGTTGGGATGTTTACGGGCAATATGGGGTCTCTGAAGAGGTGCGCCTCATCGTCATCCCTCACACCGGCCCGTCCAGTGCACGCATCGCCTGGGTCAGCTTTCACACCGATGAAACCACCGCATCGAATGCTGCGAGAGCGGCAGGAATGACCGAAGCGCCAGATGCCCTCTACACCCGGTTGCTCACCAGGGATGGGCACGAAGTCTACCGCATTGCAACTACCTCCACTCCCGATAAAGCCTTACTCGAATCGTATGATTTAGTCATCGTGAGTCGTTCTGTTGCCAGCGGAGACTACGCCTCAGATGCCCAAGGGATGACGTGGCACGGCCTCGAGACTCCCGTGATGATTCTGGGGGGTTATGTCACGCGAAGCAATCGACTCGGCTTCACGCAGGGCACCATCATGATCGACGCGGCCAGCCCCATATACCTGAAGGCCAAAGATCCCTCTCATCCCGTTTTCGAGGGAATCCCATTGGATGCCGAGCATGTCATGGCGCAACTTTATGCAGAACCTGTTACCTGGAACGGCATCTTACAGAGAGGTATTTCCATCAACCAGAACCCCCTTTCCGGGGGCGGCAAAATCATTGCGACCCACGCAACGCACTCTGACAACGCCTATGGAGGAATCGTGATCGCCGAATGGGAGCCAGGCGCCACGATAAGCCATGCGGCTGAACCGATATTGGCGGAGAAGAGAATGCTTTTCCTGACCGGAAGCCGTGAGGCATCGGGGTTCACCTCCGAAACGGCCGGTCTATTTGACCTCACCGAAGAGGGTGGGCACATGTTTCTCAATGCCGTGCGATATCTCACTCAAACCCAGGAAACAACGTTCGGTTCTTTTGTGGCCATCGAAAAGTCTGATCAAGGTTTGTGGATCTACTACACGGGGACCTTACAAAGCGCCCCAAGTTTGCAGGGACCTTGGAGCGATGTCGTGGGAAGCCAGAACCCACATCCGCTGGGGAGTCCCATGGATCGGATGCAATTTTTCCGCTCGGTCCCCTGAGGAACCCCCTTTGACGTGGGTCATCCTCATAAGGGTTTTGAGGCAACACCTCGCTTGGATGCGCTCGAGAGGTTGCGCGCAAGAAATAAAGCCACCACCCCCACCATGGAGCCCAAACTCACGGCAAACGGTGCACTGATGACCTTAGCTAACCAACCAGCCAGGAAATGCCCGAAGGGGCTTAGCCCAATAAAACAGAAGGCATACACACCCATGACTCTGCCCCGCATGCCATCGGGTACAAAGCCCTGAACCATGGTGTTGGAAGTGGCAAAAAACACAATCATACCCCATCCCGAAATCGCCAGCAAACAGCCTGCCAGCAAGGAATGGGTCGTCCAGGCGAAGCAAAAACTGGCACAAAGGAAAATCCCCAAACCCCAATGGGAGAGCTGGAGCCGATCGCCTCTTTCGCGCAACCAGGCTAGACTGACCGAACCCGTAATCGCGCCGACTCCATTGGCTGTGAGCAACCACCCCAGACCTTCGGCACCGACATGAAGCCTTTCCTGGACAAAAACTGGCATCAACACGAGATAGGACATGCAGAACAAGCTGGCCACCGAAACCAGGAGAAAGATGGTGCGCACCTCAGGGTGTCCCCCAATCCATTGCACAGCTTGGCGCAACAGCGGCCTTGTGTTGCTCACATTCGAGACGCTCTGCCTGACTGGCAGGCGCATGCAAAGGTAGCCCGCAATGACGGCCCCGTAGGAAAGGGCATTGATCAGGAAGCAAATCGGCAGGCTCACCCGACTCACTAATAGCCCGGCAATCGCTGGACCGACAATGCGTGCGGCGTTGAACACGCTGGAATTGAGAGCGATGGCATTGGGAAGGTGCTCCTTGCCGACCATATCGACCACAAAGCTTTGTCGAACCGGAATGTCGATGGCATTGCTGATTCCCAGGCAAACAGCCAGGCATCCAATTTGCCAAAACGCGATGGATTCGCTGAGACTCAGAAAATAGAGAATCAAGGAAAACACCAGTGCCAAACACTGGGTCACAACAAGAAGGGTCCGTTTGTCGTATCGATCAGCCATCGAACCCCCAAGAAATGTCAGCAGGGTGACGGGAAGGGTATGCAGGAACCGAACAATCCCCAGGCTCATTGGAGAGCGAGTCAAGGAATAGACCAACCAGCCCTCGGCCACCATCTGCATCCAGGTACCGGTCAGGGAGACTAATTGAGCAAAAAAGAAGATCCGGTAATTGCGGTGCTGGAGGGAAGCAAACATGCCATCATGGACCGGTTCGTCACCTCCCTCTCCAGGAATTCCCTTCCCAGTATCCCCCTTGAATGATGTCGGCAGCGAGTTGGGAGATTTACAGTCATCTGTCATCAGGCGGAGGCCTACAGAATCAGAGGGATCCCGGACTGGCAATACTAAAGGACGATCTCGGGAGAGCGTTGCCAGTTATCTTCCCCTTTGCTAAATCTTGGAGGTGGCGCTCACCATCGACGACTTACCGAATCAGCTGGCGGCATTGATGGCCTCCATCAAGCAGCCAGCCAAGGCCTATTTGGTGGGTGGTTGCGTTCGAGACGCTTTGTTGGGGCATCCAGTCCATGACTACGATATTGAAGTCTATGGCATGCCCATGGAGAAACTCCTGAAGCATTTGCAATCCCGAGGCCGCACCGATGCCGTTGGGAAGTCCTTTGGCGTCATCAAATGGTCGCCCAAACCAGGCGAGACTTACGATATCGCACTCCCTCGAAAAGAAATCAACACCGATACCGGTCACCGGGGTTTCAGCGTGCATGCAGACCCTTTTCTCCCGCTGGAGGCGGCTTGTGAACGCAGAGACTTCACGATCAATGCCATGCTTTATTGCCCTCTGGAAAAACGACTGATTGATTTCTTTGGAGGCAAGGAAGATCTGAAGAAACGCCAGCTACGCCATACCTCTGAAGCGTTTCACGAAGATCCTTTGCGGGTCATGCGAGGCATGCAACTGGCTGGACGCTTTGGACTCTCCCCTCATCCAGAGACACTGACCCTTTGCCGTTCGATGCACTCGTCTTTTGCTTCCCTCCCGAAGGAGCGCTTGTGGGAAGAGTGGAAAAAATGGGCCACCCAATCCACTCATCCTTCCATGGGCCTTTGCTTTCTAAGAGAGGCAGGGTGGTTATCTCATTACACCTCGTTGAATCAGATGATTGGGATTCCACAAGACCCGCATTGGCACCCGGAGGGGGATGTGTGGGAGCACACTTTGTTGGTTTGCGATGCCATGGTTGGAGCCGAATCTTGGCAGGATGGTCTCTCATGCGAAGATCGTCTGGCGATCATGATGGCCTGTCTCCTCCACGACACAGGAAAAGTCACGACGACAAAGACGATCCTCAAAGAGGGCCTCCAGCGCATCGTCTCCCCTGGTCATGCTCAAGTAAGTTCGCGCCTCTCAGAGGTTTTTCTCGATCAAATTGGTGCACCTCTGTGGTTGACCCAAAGGGTCCGGCCGCTCGTCCAAGAACACATGATGCACTTGCAGCAGCCTACCGAACGAGCCGTGCGCCGTTTGTCCAGACGCCTTGAGCCGGAGTCCATCAGGCACCTCTGTCACTTAATGCTTGCCGACGCCAGAGGCCGAGGTCAGGCATCTCAGGCAAACCCCATCCACGTGATGGCCTTGAGAAAAACAGCTGAGAAACTCGAAGTCACCCATGGCGCCCCAAAGCCACTTGTTCAGGGAAAGCAGCTGCTGAGCATGGGGTATCCACCGGGAAAGGAAATGGGGCGACTCCTTACCAAGGTTTATGACCAGCAAATTGAGCAAGGGTGGAGCCAAAGGCAAAGTGCTCTGGCCTGGCTTTTGGAGGCCTACCCACCACCTCAAGAGGCCTCTTCTTGAATCTGACCACCGTTTTCAGTCAAAAAGTTTCAACATTTCCTCGCGAGTCTTTTCGATACGATCGATGTCCAGAGGCTGTTGCATGGGGGTAAACAGGACGACATTCAACAAGTCGTAAATGCCTTTGGCCAATGGCCATGGCAGTCGCAGTCCATCCGGAGGGGTTGAGCCTTTGAGGTTGGATAGGCCTGCATCGGCACCATGGCTCAATAAATCCTCAACAATCTCAGGGTGACACAGAAACGCAGCAGAATGGAGTGCCGTATCGCCATCCTTGTTCTGAGCATTTAAATCAGCCCCCGCTTCCATCAGAAGATGCGCCACTTCAGCGTGGCCGAATGCGGCTGCCATCATCAGCGCCGTACTTTGATTCCCTTGTGGGTTAGGATCTCTCTGCTCCAGATCCGTTCCTGAGGCAATGTGTCGCTTAATTTCAAGAACGTTATTCGAAAGG
>MDSZ01081140.1_pt1 | contig 17178 bp, 15 predicted proteins | sample 811201 | NCBI WGS metagenome assembly MDSZ01 (sample SAMN05326647, study PRJNA326480) | marine metagenome | isolation source: seawater | place: Indian Ocean: North | collected 2010
CTGGGTGGAGCGGATCGAGGTGCACAGATTGGTCTTCTGGCTCAGGCAGCTTTTGCACTGGCGACATTCGGGCGTGTAGAGCGGGATCACGTGATCGCCCGGCTTCACGCTGGTCACCCCTTCGCCCACCTCGCGGACTATGCCCGCGCCTTCATGGCCCAGAATGGAGGGGAACAGGCCTTCGCTGTCCTTGCCTTCCAGCGTGTAGGCGTCGGTATGGCACACGCCCGTCGCCATGATCTCGACCAGCACCTCGCCAGCGCGCGGACCTTCCAGATCGACCTCGTGAATTTCCAGCGGTTTGTTGGGAGCGAATGCGATAGCGGCGCGGGTCTTCATGAAGGCCTCCTCAAAAGATGGCGGTCGGTTGGACAGCGTATGGCGTCCAGATACGCGCGGATCTCCCCTGCGGCAAGGCGAGGCGCGCCCTGAATTCAGGATATGCCCGAACGCGGCATTGAATTGTCGAGGCAATCAGGCACAGTGACGCAATGCAGCATAGCCGAGGGACGCCCGTCATGGCTCAGACCCCTGAATACACCGCTCTTCTTCTGGAAAACGTCCACCCGGACGCCGATAACGCGCTTCAGACCGCTGGTCCTGTGACCGTGAAGCGACTGTCCGGCTCGCCGGACCGGGCTCAGCTTGAGAGCGAGATCGCGTCAGCCAGCGTTCTGGGCATCCGGTCGCGCACCCATGTGGATGCGGCGCTCCTGGACGCGGCGAAGGAGCTTCAGGCGGTGGGCTGCTTCTGCATCGGCACCAATCAGGTCGATCTCGTCGCCGCCGCCGAGCGTGGCGTGCCGGTGTTCAACGCGCCTTTCGCCAATACGCGCTCGGTGGCCGAGCTGACCATGGCGTCCGTCATCATGCTGATGCGCCGCATCCCCGAGAAGATGTTCGCCATCCAGCGCGGGGAATGGCTGAAGACCGCCGACGGCGCCAATGAGGTGCGCAAGAAGAAGCTCGGCATCATCGGCTACGGCAATATCGGCGCCCAACTGTCAGTCATCGCCTCGGCGCTGGGCATGCATGTCTATTACTATGACATCGCGCCCAAGCTCGCCCATGGCAATGCTCGACCCATGGACACGCTCGATGATATCCTGACCGAGTGCGATGTGGTCACGTTGCACGTGCCCTCCACGCCGCGCACCAAGAACATGATCGGCAAGGACCAGATCGCGCTGATGAAGCATGGCGCCTTCCTGATCAACCAGGCGCGCGGCGACCTTGTGGATGTGGACGCGCTTGCGGACGCCCTGAACTCGGGTCATCTCGCGGGTGCGGCCGTGGATGTCTTCCCGGTCGAACCCAAGAGCAAGGACGAAAAGTTCGAGAGCCCGCTCACCCGGTGCGCCAATGTCATCCTGACCCCGCATATCGGCGGATCGACGCTGGAAGCGCAGCAGGCCATTGGTCTGGACGCCGCCGGCAAGCTGGCGCGCTATCTCCATGAGGGCTCGACCACCTTCGCCGTGAACTTCCCCGAAGTGGAGCCGGGGCCCATTCAGCCAGGCCGCACGCGCATCCTCGCACCGCACCGCAACCGTCCGGGTTTCCTGCGCCGTCTCAACGACGCCGCCGAACAGGCGGGCGCGAACGTCGCGGCGCAGTTCCTGCAGACCAAGGGGGATCTGGGGTATGCGGTGGCCGATCTCGAAGGCGAACTGCCGGAGGATTTCCTGGACCGGGTCCGCGCCATTGACGGAACCATCCGGGCGCGTCTCATCAAAGGCTGAGCACGTCGCGTAAATGCGCCAGCGCAAATGCGGCGGCGGCTTCGGGGTCCGTGATCCTGTAGTCCATATTGCGCTCTGCGCTGGGATGATGGGCTGAGGCGCGCGTATCCCGGATTAACTCCGAAGGCAGGTTGGTCGGCGCCAGCGCCACCTCGGACTTCTGGCCATGCCATTGGGCGACGTGGCGGTTCATGGCGGTGCTGGGACCATGCACCAGTCCCGGAATGGGCTGCAGCCAGGCGACCTTGTGCTGGATCGAGCCGATGGGCGAGATGTAGTAGTCCGCCTCTCGCGCCAGCGCCATGGCTTGCATCACCGTCAGGCCGGCCGTGGTGGCCAGCACGGCCTCCGGCGCGCTCACAGCTCCGGACATGGCCTGGAACAGGGTTTCGGACTGGCGCCGGCGGGACTCGAATGCATCGCGGACCGGGTCGTACCAGGGGGCGTCTAGATCGTCGGGCGCGGAAAAGCTGTCGAAAATATAGCGCGGTTGGCAAAGCTCGCGCGCCTGTCGGTCAAAGGCGGCGAGCATGTCGAGAAAGTTCTCGCAGCTCCGCCCATCCTCGCGATGCGCCACCCAGATCACGGGAGAAGCCTTGTCCGAGCGAAGGACGGTCCGAGTTGGCATCTGCCGGGTCAAGGACGATTGGGTTCGCTGGTCGAGGAACTCGCCCCCTACGGGCGTGAAATAGGGCGGGCCGCTCTGTTTCAGCGGCTTGAAGGCGGCTGGCCGGGGCAGGCCTTCAAGCGGACCCAGCGGGGCAAAAAGCGACCGCGTCTCGACCGGCCTGTCCCGTAGCGCCGCGTTCAGGGCGGGCAGTTCATTCCACATGTAATGAGCGAAGTTCGGGTGCCCGATCATGGCCAGCGGCTGTGCCAGCCCGGCCTCTTCAGACGGGATTGCGTTCAGCGTCTTGAACTCACGCCAGAGGCGCTTGAGCACCTTGTAGCTGTTCGGAGCCGCAGGCGCCCGATGCACATAGAGGCCGCCGACCTCCTCGATGAAGAGCGCGCACAACGGGAATCCGAGCCCGATCTGGAAACTCATCACCCAGATGTCAGACCGGTCCTCGAAGCGATAGGCGTAGAGCGGAAGCTCGAAATGATAGGGATCGTTGATGAAGGCGATCAGCCGGGATTCGACGCATTCCAGCCGGTCTCCCGTGAAGGGCGAAACCAGATGAAAGGCGCCCGTCTTCAGGATGTCATGCTGGAACTGGCGCAGCTGCTGCCCATGCACATAGGCATTGAGCGCCTCGATCCGCTCAAGGGCCGCCGACAGATGCAGGAGCACGGTCCCGGACCTAGACGAGTCCGTCGCGGCCCGTGGCCTTCCAGTCCGCCAAGAAGGCGTCCAGCCCCAGATCGGTCTGGGGATGAGAGATCAGCTGATCGAAGATCTTCACGGGCAGGGTGGCGGCGTCGCTGCCCGCCAGCGCCGCACCTTCCACATGATGCAGGCTGCGCAGAGACGCGGCGAGGATCGAGGTCTCGAAACCGTACTGGTCATAGACGGCGCGAATATCCTCAAGCAGGTTGACCCCGTCCCCGCCGGCGTCATCGATTCGGCCCACGAAAGGCGAGATGTAGGTGGCGCCCGCCTTGGCCGCCATCAGCGCCTGATTGAGCGAAAAGCACAAGGTGACATTCGTGGCGATGCCCTCCTCGTGGAAGATGCGGCAAGCGTCGAGCCCGGCTGCGGTCAGAGGCAGCTTGACCACCACATTGTCGGCGATCGCGCGCAGCTTGCGGCCTTCCTCGAGCATGCCGTCGCGATCGGTGGCGACCACTTCCGCGCTGACCGGGCCAGAGACCGCCTTGGTGATCTCCTTGATGCGCTCCATCACGCCGGCGCCGGATTTGGCGATCAGGGAAGGGTTGGTGGTCACGCCGTCAATCCGGGCGGCGCGTGCTTCAATCTCGCTGATTTCGGCGGTGTCGAGAAAGATCTGCATGGGGGCCTCCGGTTCGCGTGCGGCGTGTTCATCTTGAACACGACATACTCCTCAATCATAACAGCACCATAAAACCGCTTTGGGAATGAGGAAGACTGCATGCGCCCGGCGACCGCCTTCAAATCCTGGGCGCACAGGGTCCTGCCCCGTCCTGTGGTGAACGGCGTCTGGAACCTGGCCAGCGACGTCAAGGACCTGCCCGCTCGTCTGAAATCCCCGGGCGCGCCCCGGCCCTGGCGGATCTGGCACAATGTTGGCGGCGGGGATTTCCATCTCATCGGACAACAGTATTTCGACTGGTTCCGGATCTCCACAAACCTGAAGCCGGACGCGCATGTTCTGGATATGGGATGCGGCGCGGGACGTCTGGCGTTTCCGCTGGCCACCTATCTGGACGCCAATGGCGTCTATACCGGATTTGACCTGTCCGAGCGGGCGCTGGGTTTCGCCCGCCGGCATACCCGGGGCGAGGCGCGCTTCAACTTCGTCCGCGCCGACGTGCAGAGCCGCGAGTATGGCGGGGCGGGCTTGAAGGCGGTCGGCTATCAATTTCCCGCCGAGGCGGAGAGCATTGATGCGGCGCTGGCCATCTCCCTGTTCAGCCATTTGCTGCCCGAGGACGCTGCGGCCTATCTGCGCGAAGCGGGCCGCGTGCTCAAACCGGGCGGGCGCTTGTGCCTGACGGGGTTTCTGATCGAGCCGGGCATGGTCCTGACGGACGCCGTTCTGCCCCTTTCCCCCTATCGCGAAGGCGCATGGGTGGCGGACTCCAGGGAGCCTGAACGCGCGATCGGCTATGAGCGCGCCGTCTTTGAGCGCTGGCTCAGGGAGGCGGGGCTCAGGATGGCCGCGCCGGTCGAGGCGGGGCATTGGTCCGATACGGTCCGGAGAGGCGAGTTTCAGGACCGCATCATTGTTGAGAAGCCGGCGCTCTAGCGTCCCGAACTGAACAGGACTTCCCGCACGGTGCGCACGAGGATGACGGCGTCGCGCCAGAGCGACCAGTTGTGCACATAATACCGGTCCAGCCGGGCGCGCTCCTCGAAAGTGGTCTCGTTACGGCCATTGACCTGCCATAGCCCGGTCAGCCCCGGCCGCACCCGCTGATACTCCAGAAGCGCCTCGCCATAGGGCTCCTGCTGGTCCAGAGTCATGGGCCGCGGTCCCACAAGGCTCATATCGCCCTTGAGCACATTGATCAGTTGCGGCAGCTCATCCAGGCTGCTCATGCGCAGGAACTTGCCGACCGCCGTGATGCGCGGATCATCATCCAGCTTCTGATAGGCGCGCCATTGCGCCTCACGTTCGGGGTCGCTCGCCAGGATCGCTTCCAGCTTCGCCTCGGCGTCCACCACCATGGTGCGGAATTTCAGGCAGCCAAAGACCTTGCCCTGCGCGCCCAATCGTTTCTGGCTGAAGAAGGCCGGGCCGCCATCCCGACGGATGGCGAAGAGGAGGCAAGCCAGGAGCGGGCTCAGGAAGATCAGGGCGCCCAGCGAGGCTGCAATGTCAAAGCCGCGTTTGAGCGCTTGGGCGAAGGGGCGGTCCAGCGAATCGTGCAGGGACAGGATCAGGCCGTCTGCGGGCGGGAAGGCGACGGTGTCGAGCGCCTCGTTAGAAAGGACTCCCATGGCCGGACGATAATAGAAACGGGCGCCGTGTGCGGTCAGAAGGCGCGCCAGTCGTGCGGCGATCGCCTGGGTGTCTGCGTCGGGAGCCAGGAAGACCGGGCGGCGCGACAGGGCTTCGACCTGTTCATGCAGCGCGGCTTCGCTCAGCTGCCCGAACGGCTCCAGGCCCAGGCTGCGCTCAGCGCGCAACCCATGCCCCTGATGATGTGACAGAACGCTGTCCGGAGACAAGGTCAGCGCCTGAGGCGCCAGGACCGTGACCGGTTCCAGCCAGCCGCCCGTGGCCGTGAACAGCGCGCGCACCCCGACCCGCAAGGCCAGGACAAGACAGAGGACAGACATCCAGCTGACCGCCAAGGGCCAGGCCTGGTCGAGCGCGCCGTAAGCGGCGAGGCCAGCGATCTGAGCGATGCAGGCAAGGGCGCAGGCCTTGAGCACGGCGCCAGCCGCGCCCATTACCGGCTGGCGGGTGCGGTAATGCCCCTGCGCATTGAACCAGCCCATCAGAAGCACGCCCGAGACGAAGAAGACGGCGAGTTCTCCCGAGGCCTGAGGGTGAGCCGTCAGGGCGTGCAGCCCCTGAAGCAGGATGCCAGACAGGCTGATCGCGCTCATGTCAGACAGGACGAACACCTGAAGCGGATTGATCTTGCGTGCGGTTCGCGCGGCGGCGAAAGACGGCGCCTGTGCCTCAATCCGGGACGACATGGTGTTCTCCTCGATACGCGCAATCCGCTCTTGAAGGCGGTTGGGAGCATACGAGCAAGAATGGCGCCGTGGGACGGGCGTCGCTGCGGGGTCAGTCTGTCCTGTTCAGGAACGCCGAGAACACGCCCAACGCCAGGGCGGCGTGATGCCATTCCTGATAGACGCCATACCCCAGCATGACGCTGACCAGCCAGATTCCGCCCACATAGGCGAGGCCGGCCAGCTGGTCGCGGGTCAACCGGGCCCGTCCGAGGGCGCCCACCAGCGCAAACAGCGTGGCTGCGCACAGGATCGCGCCGACCGCGCCGGCATCCATCCAGATGTGGAGCCCGGCATTGTGGGCATGCAGCGGCAACCGATCGATGGTGATGTCGCGATACGGGGTCGGATCGCTCATGGCCCGCATGCTGTCCAGACCATGCCCGATCAGGGGGGCCTGACGAATCTGCTCGAGAACGGCTTGCCAGATTTCCAGGCGCCAGGCCCAGGACAGCGGGAGGGAGTCTTCGACGGGATCGGGCAGCAGGGCCAGGCCAAGTCCCATGAAAAGGGGCGCTCCCAGCACCCAGACGCCGGCGCCCAGCACCATCAGTTGCGGCGCCACGGGCCCGCTCCACAATGTGGCGCCGGCCACGATCAGGCCGAAGAGAAGGGCCAGGATGTTGGCTTCCACATCAAAGCTCGCCGAGGCGAAGCCCGCCATCACCATCAGCGCCATAGCCAGGCCGCGCTGAGCGGCGTCGGGGCGTCGCCACAACGCCAGAGCCACGGGGCCGGCCAGCATCATGAAGGCGGTCGCGCCACGTGACAGGGTCACCTTCGCATTGCGCACAGCTTCAGCCGGATACGTGGATTCTTCGAGATTCAGTTCGATCCAGCCGCCAATCAGTCCGCCGCTCAGGGCTTCGACCAGAAAGTAACCGCCAACGAGCAAGGCGCCGGCGACAAGGACGCGGCGCTGGCGGTCCGCCTCTTCTTCGGTCAGGCGACAAGCCATATAGGCCGCGAGCACGAACAATGGGGTCAGCAACGCCAGCTTGTAGACCTGATCGGGCTTGTCATAGGGCGACCAGAGATGGGACAGGCAGACCCACCCGATGCTCAGGACGCCCAGAAACACCAGGGTGGGCGCGCTCTTGAAGGCGCGCCAGCCGGAGACGAAAACCACAGGCGTGAAGATCAGACCGGCCAGGCCGACCGAGGTCGCCAGTCCCAGTCCGCCTGCCGCGATGAAGAGGGCGCTCAGCGTCAGGAGGGTCGCCAGGGTGACGGACGAGAGACGCCAGCTCCAGTTCACGAACGCAGAGCCTCGACGAAGGCGTCCGGAGAGAGATTCCATCCCAGCAGCTCGCGACTGTCGGCAGTGATGCGCACGGCGCCCATATGGCCGGTTTTCACCCTGGCGTCTTCTGTCGGCGCGTCCTGGCCAGCCAGAAGCTCATGAAAATAACGCAAAACGCCATTGGAGGTGAGGATGAATACAACCGTGTCCTCGCTGCGGTCCCGGGAGACGGATTCGAGCACGCTCCGGGCATTGGACTTCAGGGTCTCGACCGTGGGGCTCCAGCCGGCGCCGGTTGGCGGAATGGACCGGTCTCGCCAGTCCGCGATCGCGCTTTCGCCCCAGCTCTCGGTGATCTCGGCGTCGGTCTTGCCGCCCCAGACCCCGTAATCGATCTCCTTGAGGCGCTCATCAATCTCCACCTCGCCCGTGAAACCGCAAACCTCCCCGACCAGGCGGGCGCCATGACGCGTGCGCTTGAGAGGGCCGGCCAGGATGCGGTCAGGCAGCTGGTTGAGCGACCGCAAGGCTTCGCCCATGGCGCGCGATTGCTCGAGGCCTTTTTCGACCAGCGGCAGATCCTCGTTCGCCCCGACCCAGACCGGAGTGTCTTCAGGACCGAAGGTGTTGCCATGACGGGCCAGTATCAGAAGCATTACAGGATCTCTCCTTCACGGGCGATGATGTCGGCGGCGACGTCGGCGTCGCGCGGGGAGTCCACCGAATAGGGCGTGCGGCCGCGATATTCGGTCAGCACGACCCGGATCGGAATGCCGTTTTCAAGCGCGCGCAATTGCTCAAGGCTCTCGGTCAGTTCAAGCGGGCTCGGGTCCAGCGCTACGAGCTCGGACAGGGTGTCGAAGCGATAGGCGTAAAGTCCGATATGCTTGTAGATCGGCAGGCCCGTATTCTCGCGCTTGAACGGGATGATGGCCTTTGAAAAGTACAGGGCGTTCATGGCCTTGTCGAAAACGACGGTGGTGCCGCCCACTTCTCCGCGCCGCTTGGCCTCGCTCAGCTTGTCCAGCGCATCCTCGCTCAGCGCCACGGCGGGCGTCGCCAGTTTCAGCGCCGGGTCCGCCTTCATGGCGGCGGCGGCGGCGTCCACCACCCAGGGCGGCGTCAGGGGCGCATCACCCTGCAGATTGACGATCACATCGTCTGGTTTGGCGAAGTCCTTGACCGCTTCAAAGGCGCGTTCCGTGCCGTTGCGACAACTTTCCGGCGTCATCACGGCTTCGCCGCCAAAGCCTTCAACCGCCGCCAGGATGCGTGCGTCATCGGTCGCGACGATCACCCGGTCGATGGAGGGCGCGGCTGCGGCCAGACGGCGCACGCGTTCGACCATGGGCACGCCGGCAATTTCGTGAAGGGGTTTGCCAGGAAAACGCGTGGAGCCGTAACGGGCGGGAATAACGGCGATAACGGTCATGGGGCGCCTTTAGGGAACATCAAAGCGGATACCCCGGTTCAATGCCATGCCCCGCCGCTGAAGACCAGTGCAGGCGCTGAGCGCTCAAGGTCTTGGCCGAAGCGCCCTCAATGGGGTAGAAGGCCCGCTCCAAGAATTCATGCGGCTTTGCAAAAGCCGTCGCGCCATTCGCCCACCCGGAGGTTTCGACCATGGCCGGCCACTCAAAATGGGCCAATATCCAGCACCGCAAAGGTCGCCAGGATAAGGCTCGCGCCAAACTGTTCTCGCGTTTGTCCAAGGAAATCATGGTCGCCGTGAAAATGGGCGGCCCGGATCCGGACATGAACCCGCGTCTGCGCCTTGCCGTTCAGAACGCCAAGGGTCAGTCCATGCCCAAGGACAATATCGAACGCGCCATCAACAAGGCGGCGGGCGGCGACGCCGAAGAATACTTCGAGATCCGTTATGAGGGCTTCGGTCCGGCCGGCATCGGCCTGATCGTGGAAGCCTCCACCGACAACAAGAACCGCGCCGCCAGCGACATTCGCGCCGCCTTCTCCAAGAATGGCGGAAACATGGGCGAGACCGGCTCGGTCAGCTTCATGTTCGACCAGCTGGGCGAGATCCGCTTCCCGGCCTCGGTCGCCGATGAAGAAGCCATCTTCGAAGCCGCCATCGAGGCGGGCGCAGAAGACGTGGTGCAGGAAGATCTCGTGGATGACGATGGCGAGCCTGCGCCGGAACACGTCATCTACTGCGCGCGTGAAGACCTCGCCGAAGTCAGCTCCGCCCTGCAGGAGAAGTTCGGCGAAGCCAAATCCGCCAACATCATCTGGAAGCCGCAGAACCTGATCGAGGTGACCGGCGACAAGGTGGCGACCGTGATGAAGCTCATGGAAGCGCTCGAAGACCTCGATGATGTGAGCACCGTCTTCGCCAATTTCGACATCTCCGACGAAGACATGGCTGCGCTCGACTGATGGTCGGCTCACCGCGCTCTGTCATCATCGCCGTGGATGGTCCGCTCGCCTCTGGCAAGGGGACCATTGCGCGCGCGCTGGGGGCGCGGTTCGGCGTGCCGCATCTCGACACCGGCGCGCTCTATCGCGCCGTGGCCGTCGCCATGATCGAGAAGGGCCTGCCGCCGGAAGACGCCGACGCGGCGGAAGAGGTTGCACGCACGCTGGATGTGAACGCCATTGATGAGGGCAAGATCCGCACGGCGGGCGCCGGCGTCGCCGCCAGCGTTGTTTCGGCCCATCCGCGGGTGCGCGCCGCGCTGCTCGATGTGCAGCGCATATTCGCCACTCAGCCCGGCGGAGCCGTGCTGGATGGCCGCGATATCGGCACGGTGATCTGCCCGGATGCGGATGTGAAACTGTTCGTCACCGCGGATGAGGAATCCCGCGCCTGGCGACGTCGGGCCGAGCTCGTCAATCGGGGTGAGGATATCAGCTTCGAGCAGGTGCTGGGCCAATTGCGCCAGCGCGATGCGCGGGACGCCAGCCGGGCCGATGCCCCCATGCTCAAGGCGGATGACGCCATCGAACTCGACACCTCCGAGATGTCGGTGGATGAGGCTGTCCGCGAAGCCATTCGTCTGGTGGAGGAAAAGCTGGGTTGAGCCCGGCGGCTTGAGGACAGCCGGGCTCAACCTCGCGTCTAGAAGCCCAGTCGAACCTGCAGGCGAGCCTGAAGACTTTCCGTTCCGTCTCCGGTCCGGCCCGCTGCGGTCAGGGCGATGCTCAACCGGTCGCGGATTTCCGCCACATACCCCAGCTGAGCGCGCAGCACGCCATCCTCATTTCCACCCGCCTGTGCGGTGGACAGGTCCACGTCGTTGAGCAGCACGCCAAGTGTTCGCTCGGCGTCGTCCTCGCTTTCATAGGCGAGGCCGGCTGTCAGCTGGCCGGCGTCGCTGACCTGCCATTCAGCGCGGAGCCCGGCTTCATACAGGGTGCTGCTGAAATCGGTCTCCTGATAGCGACCCGCAAGCAGGACGCCCTGCTCGATATTCGTGCCCAGCTCGTAATCGGTGAAGACGCCCCGCAGATAGGGGGTCAGGATGAAGCCTTCTGCCGGCGTGAAGTCGAATCCGGCCTCGAGGGCGGTGAAGCTGTGGTCAATGACCCAGGAGCCCGTGACGGAGTTGCGGGGCGCGAATCCCGTGGCGCGCATCGTGTCCATGTCGGTGCGGCCCAGACCGGCGCCGCCGAGCACATAGAAGGCGCCGGTGGACCAGCCGCCATGAACGGCGATGGCGAAGGTTTCAGCCTCGCCGGACGCCGCGAGCGCGGAATCCACACTGCTGGTCGTGTCTGCGAAGCTGACGCGTCCGCCTGCAAAGAAGCCATTGTCCAGATTGGCGTTGAAGCCGCCCGACACGGACCACCCGTCATAGTCGACGCCGGCGCGTCCGGCCTCTGCATCCACCGAGCCGTCCAGCCAGCCGCCGGTCAGATAGGGACCGGTCTGTTGGCGGGCGCGTCCGGCCTCATCCATCGCATCCACGATCAGATGCCGGCTGACCTGATAGGCGTGCTCGGACAACCCGCCGGCGCTCTGGCCGGCATAATCGTCGTTCATCCCGCTCGCCACCACAAAGGCGGCCAGAACGGCGTGGGACTGGGTCGTGGGATGGATGCCGTCATAATCGCTCCAGTCGGCCGGGCAGGCGTCCAGAAGCAATCCCTGGCTGACGCAATCGGTCCGAACTTCGCTGAACCCGTAGGCGGCGGGGTCGGCGTACAGGTCAAGCAGCAGATCCTCCACATTGATGTAGAGCACATCGGCGCCGAACTGTGCGCTGATGGCGGCGTCCACGCTGCGCAGTCCCAGATTGAACTGGGCGGCGGCCTGGTCGAATTGCGCATCGAACGGCGCAGGCGCTTCAACGGAGGTCCCGATGGGCGGCACGCCGAAGAGTACGAAGCGTCGGGCCCCGGCGCTCGCGAGGGTGGTCAGGGTCTGCTGGATGTCGGCGACGCCCTGATTGATGTCGAGCGGCGCTCCGCTGAGCGCGGACAGGAAGTTGTTGCCCCCGATCCAGATCGAGAAGATGTCCGAGCTCGTCGGCGCGGCGATGCTGCCATTGGCCACGCCTGCGGCGTAGAACTGGGCCTGTTCTATGGAACCGGGCAGGATCGGGCCGCCCGGGCTGCTGGCGAAGCCATAGGTGCGGGCCCCGCCATGGGCGAAGTTGATGCCGTTCGAGGCGTCGCCAATGATGCCGGTCAGAAAGGGCGAGAGGGCCAGCGTGTCTCCTGTCAGATATTCATGCCAGACGGGGCCATTCGAGAACCGCCCATTGAAATAGACAGGCGGAGCGCCCGCGCCGGCGGCGAGGAATACATTGCCGGTGTCTGACAGGCTGTCGCCGAACACGTAAGACTTGCCGGCGGTGAAATCCCAAGTCTGCGCCAGCGATGGTGCAGTCGCGAAGCACAGGGCGGCCACAGAGGCCCCCATGATTTGTTTAAACATTTAGCTCCTCCCCAGAGCGCATTTCGGGTGCGCATTTTTATTTTTCGCGCAACACGATTAGCTGGCCTTAACTGTGTTCTTGTCAAGTATTGCTGCCGGGCCCTGATGCGGCAGCGAAGCGTAGCGAACCGCGTGAAACGGGCTTAGCGTAAGGGAATGGTTGAGCTTTCCTCCCTTGGATTCGGCGTGTCAGGCGCTCATGGCACGCGACTTGTCTCGCGCGCCAGGACACAGGCCCTGGTTGCAGAGGCTTTTGACCGCGGCATCCGCTATTTCGATACGGCGCCGTCCTATGGGGCGGGCGAGTGCGAACATCGGCTGGGGCGCGCCTTGAGGGCCTTTGACGGCGAGACGCTCGCCGTATCCACCAAGGTCGGGCTGTCCAGTCATGGGCTCTGGGGGCGTCGTCGCGATCTCTCGCCGGAGGGTGTGGAAGACAGTCTGCGCGCCTCCCTTGGTCGTCTGGGACGGGAGGGCGTGGACCTGTTGATCCTTCACGGAGCCGCGCCTCACGAGCTGCATTCGGATCTGCTGGCGAGACTTCAGGCCCTCAAACGCGCGGGCGCCTATCGCTGGCTGGGCGCCACGGGCCGCGGCGAGGCGCTGGACTGGGCGCTGGATGCGGGGTGGTTCGATGTTCTGATGGCGCCGGTTCACCCCTTTCTTGACGCCAGTGAGCGCGCCACGCTTCAACGCGCCTCGGATCTGGGCGTTCGGATCATCGCCATTGAAACCGCGGGGGATGCGCCACCGGCGCTGCGTCCGCCCAGAACGCCGGCCGATCTCTATCCGCTCGCCAAGCGCCTGCGCGGCGGAGCTTCCGGAAGAGGTCGGGTGCCCCCGCCCGCCGGCTTGCAGGCCGCCTTGGCGAGCCCGGGGGTGGTTTCCGCCCTGTTCACGACGACCCGTCGGGCTCACTTGCTCGACAATCTTTCATCAGGCGCGCTTTCCTGACCTGTTCCGCGGCCTAGTTCCGCCCCGATGAGCCAGCCTGACCTGTTTCCCGCAGCCCTCCCGCCAGCCCCTGACCGCAAGGCGGGTCTGAGCCGTCTCAAGGCGTTCACCCCCGCCATGGGGCGGGCCTATGCCAGCGCGCGCAATTTCGACTTGGGCCCGCAGGATCGCTCGAACATTTCCTGTCTCAGCGCCCATGTGCGCCACAGGCTCGTTCAGGAAGCGGAGCTGGCGCAAGCGGCCTTGTCCGCCCATGGCCTTCAGGCCGCCGAGAAGTTCATTCAGGAAGTCTGCTGGCGCACCTACTGGAAGGGGTGGCTGGAGCTGCGTTCCGCAGTCTGGGCCGACTACAAGGCTGAGCGTGAGCAAGCCTTCAAGGCCGTGTCCGAGGACCAGGCCTTGGCCCAGCGCTATGAAGCGGCGATCGAGGGACGAACGGGGCTTGAGGGCTTTGATGCGTGGGCGACCGAGCTGATGCAGACCGGCTATCTGCACAATCATGCGCGGATGTGGTTCGCCTCGATCTGGATCTTCACGCTGGACCTGCCCTGGGTGCTGGGCGCGGACCATTTCCTGCGTCATCTGATCGATGGTGATGCAGCCTCCAATACGCTGAGCTGGCGCTGGGTTGGGGGATTGCAGACGGTGGGCAAGACCTATCTCGCCCGCGCCTCCAATATTGAAAAATACACCAAGGGCAGGTTTGCGCCCGATCCGGCCTCTCTGGCCCCCGAGGCGCCCGCCTTGCCGTCCGTCCATCCGGTTCCGAGCCCGGGCGCGATCCTGCCCGGAGAGCGACCCGACCCCTCCCTGCCTTCCGCCCTGTGGCTGCATGACGAGGATCTGCATGCGGAAAGCTGGGGCGTTGAGGATGTGGATATCCGATGCGTCATCTACCCCTCTTCGCCCGCTTCGCGCGGCGAGGCCGGGCTTGGCGAGGTCGCGCGGCGTTTCAGCAAGGCGGCGCTCGAGGACGGGGCGCAGCGGGCGGCCGGACGCTTCGGGGTCAAGGCCGTGGCGGCCGACTCGGTCGCCGATCAGATCGAGGCGGCGCGGTCGTCCAATGTGCGTCAGCTGATCACTCAACGGCCCTGCCAGGGGGGCGTGCGGGATGAACGCCTGAAGGCGCAGGAAAGGATTGAGGCCTCAGGTCTGCGCGTCGTCAGCCTGACTCGAGACTGGGACCAGGCGTTTCACCCGTTCGCCACGAAGGGTTTCTTTAAATTCAAAACCGCCATACCAGACGTCTTCACACGGCTCGGCCTGAACTGAAATCACGTCAAGCCGCGCGGGAAAGATGACTTTTTCCCATTCTCCCGCTAATCGGTGGGGGATAGGTTTCAGGCGCGACGGGCGCCGGGCGGGAGACACGATGCAATCTGATCTGTTGGCGAAGCTCAAGGCTCTGGCGGAGCCGACGCGCCTGCGGATCGTGTCGCTCTTGGCCCAGGGCGAGCTGACGGTCAGTGAAATCATGCAGGTGCTGGGGCAGAGCCAGCCGCGGATTTCCCGTCACCTCAAACTCCTGGCCGATGCAGGCCTGTGCGAGCGCTTTCCGGAAGGCGGCTGGGTGTTCTACCGCCTGATGCGCACCGGACCCGTCAGTCGTCTCGCGGCGCTTGTCGAGGAATTCACGGAAGCCAACGAGCCACAGGTGCATCGCGATCGGCAGCGCCTGCAGGAGCTCAAGCGTCTGCGCGCCGAAGAGGCGGCCAAGTATTTCGAGGCCGCCGCCCAGGAATGGTCGACCATTCGCTCGCTGCACTTTTCCGAGGCTGCGGTGGAAGAAGCCATGGTGGAACTGGCCCAGGGGCGCCCCTTCAAGCAGCATGTGGATGTGGGCACGGGTACGGGCCGCATGCTGGAATTGTTCATCGATCAGGCTGACGAAGGCATGGGCGTCGACCTCAGCCGTGAAATGCTCCATGTGGCGCGCGCCAAGCTGACCGAGGCGGGCCTGTCCTCGCGCTTCGTGCGTCAGGCGGATGCGTCCGCCCTGCCGCTGGACGCCGGCGCCGCCGATCTCGTCACGCTGCATCAGGTCCTGCACTATTTGCCGGACCCGCAAGCGGCGCTGTCCGAATGCGCGCGCGTTCTGGCGCCGGGCGGCCTGTTGCTGGTGGTCGATTTCGCCGAGCATCATCATGAAAGCCTGCGCCTGGAGCACCACCATCGCTGGCTCGGCTTCCCGCCGGCTCAGGTCACCGCCTGGCTGCAAACCAGCGGACTCACCCTGAAATCGTTGCGCACACTTCAACCAGAGGGCATTGAAGGCGGGCTTACGGTTCTGATCTGGGCGGCGGAACGCCCGGTCGAGGGGGATGGGGATGACGCCTGAAACGGGGGTGAAGGCGATCGCGCGGACGCAATCGGACGTCCAGATGGCGGACCTTCTTGACGACGATGTGCGCGATGACGCCCTGCAGTTTGAAGCGGCGGGGCTGTATCTCGACCTGCGCCGGCAGAAAATCGATCTGTCCGGCTGGCGCGCTCTGCTGGACCAGGCTGAGCGTTTGAAGGTCAGCGAGAAGATCGCGCATCTGTTCGCAGGCGAGATCGTCAATGGGACCGAGCAACGCCCGGCGCTGCATCCCGCGTGTCGAAATCCGGCTCTGTTGGGCGATGCGCCGGCAGGCGCTGCGCTGGTCGAGACGCGCAAGAAAACCCGCGCCTTTGCGGACCTGGTCGGGCGTCCGGATGTGCTTGACGGTCATCCGGTCCGGCGGATCGTCAATATCGGCATTGGCGGGTCTGATCTGGGCCCGCGCTTTGTCTATGACGCGCTCAAGGCCTATCGCCGCGAGGGGATCGAGACCCGGTTCGTCTCCAATCTCGACCCGGCTGATCTTGATGACGCTCTGGAAGGCGCTGACGCCGAGACCACCCTGATCCTGGTGATCTCCAAATCCTTCACGACCCAGGAAACGCTGATGAATGCGCGCGCCGCACGCGCCTGGATCGTCGAGCGACTGGGTGAGGCGGGCGTCGCGCCGCGCTTCGCCGCCGCCACGGCCTGCCCGGACAAGGCGCGTGAATTTGGTCTTGAGGATGCGCGCATCTTCCCCTTCCCCGACGGGGTGGGCGGGCGCTATTCGCTCTGGTCCGCCGCCGGGCTGGCCTTGGAAGTCGGGCTGGGCGCGGATGTGTTTGATCGGCTTCTGGCCGGCGCCCGCACCATGGACGAGCATGTCACGACCACGCCGCTTGCGCGCAACATGCCGGTCGCCAAGGCCCTGGTCGATGTCTTCAACCGCGCGGGGCGCAGCCTGCCCTCACGTTGCGTGGCGGCTTATTCCTCCCGGCTCGAGCGGCTGGCGAGCTATCTGCAGCAGCTGGAAATGGAGAGCCTCGGCAAGTCGGTGAACAACGAGGGCGGTCCTCTGGGCGAAAGCCATTGCGGTCCGCTGGTCTGGGGCGGGCGCGGTTCGGATCTGCAGCACTCTGTGTTCCAATGGCTGCATCAGGGGCTGGATGAAGCCCCCGTCGATTTCATCGCCATCGCCGATCATGGTCGCGAGGATGAGCGCGTGCGCGCGCTCAACGCCAATCTCGCCGCCCAGGGCGCGGCCCTGACCCATGGCCGCACAGGCGAGGGCGAGCTTGCCGCGCACACCCGTATTGTCGGCGGTCGCGCCAGCGCCACCTTTGTGATGGAGACGCTGAGCCCGGAAACGCTGGGCGCGCTCCTGGCGCTGCATGAGCACAAGGTGTTCGTCGAAGCGCTGTTCTATGGCCTCAACCCGTTTGACCAATGGGGCGTCGAGCTGGGCAAAAGCCTTGCCCGCTCCATCCTTTCCGGCGACATGGCCGGGTTTGATGCGCCTGCACGCGAACTGACGCACAGATTGGGCCTTGATTGATCTTCATCAGGGCTGTGTAAACACATTCCGGATACGCCCCCTCGCACCCGCGCTCTTAAAAGGCTTGCGACATGACCCAGCCCGCTCTTGATCCGGCACGGATCCAGCCCCTCGCCAATGCTGTCCGCGCCCTGTCCATGGACGCGGTC
>MDSZ01085584.1_pt1 | contig 17172 bp, 20 predicted proteins | sample 811201 | NCBI WGS metagenome assembly MDSZ01 (sample SAMN05326647, study PRJNA326480) | marine metagenome | isolation source: seawater | place: Indian Ocean: North | collected 2010
ATATAATTTCCTTTTATGATTATACCAAAACTTAAAAAAATTAAGACTACGAAAAATTATCACGGTATTCCACTAGAAGATGATTACTCATGGGTAGATCAGCCCAATATACTTGAAGTTTTAAAGAATCCAGAAAAATTGGATGCAGATGTGAGAAATTACATTTTGTCTAATAACAAAATGACCGAAGAATACTTTAAAGACGTTAAGGGTTTACAGTCAAAATTATTTGAGGAAATTAAAGCTAAAATAAAATTAGACGATACATCTTTAAAATACAAAGACAAGAAATATTATTACTGGAAAAAAACCGAAGCAAAAGGAAATTACGGAAAAAGAATAAGACAATTAATTGATGGATCAAAACCTGAGGAAATTTATTTTGACGGTGATTTAGAAAAGAAAAATTACGGTTCAGAATATTTTGGAGTGGGGTCTGTAAGTATATCTCATTGTGATAATTATATGGCTTATTCCCTAGATCTAAAAGGTTCGGAGTATTATACAATTTACTTAAGAGATTTAAGAACAGGCAAAAATGAGAGTGATACTATAAAGAATACAAGCGGAGGAATAACTTGGTCACTTGATAGTAAAAGTTTTTTCTATTCAAAATTAGATAAATTTCATAGACCTCGTCAGATTTTCAAACATGTTTTGGGAACCTCTAGTAGCGATGATAGACTAATTTTTGAAGAAAAAGATGAAACGTTTACATGCGCAGTAAGTCTATCATCAGACGAGAAATATTTTATAATTTCTACTTCAGACCACATTACAACTGAGGAATATTTCTTCCCGTCAGATGCGACGGATACAAAACCTAAATTATTTCAAGCTAGAAAAAAAGACATAAGATATTCAATTGACGCATGGAAAGGTTATTTTTATGTTCATACTAATGAAAACGCAAGAGATTATAAAGTTTTAAGATGTAAGATTGATCAAATTAAAAATTTAGAAGTTTACATACCAGCTAAAGAGGAAACTGTAATAGGTAGCTTAGAATTTTTAGATGAATATATTTTAAGGGGAGAAAAGTCTGATGCTATTTCAAAACTTTACGTCAGAAATATAAAAACTAATAAGGAAGAAGAAATTAAAATTTCTGATGAAGCAATTGGTGTTCCAAGCGCATCACTAAGTCAACGAGATACGAATACTACTAAGATTAGAGTTGGTTGGGAGAGTATGGCAACACCAGGGAGAATTTATGAGTACGATATAGTTACTAAAGAAAAAAAATTAGTAAAAGAAACTGAGATTCCTTCTGGCCATGATCCTAGCAAATATATAGTTGAAAGAGTTAAAGCTAAATCTCATGATGGAAGATTAATACCAATAAGTTTAGTAAGATTGAAAGAAGCAAAGCAAGATAGTAAATCAAAAATTTTATTATACTCTTATGGTGCCTATAAACATAGTATTTCACCTAGTTTTAGTGCTTCAAGATTTTGTTTGATTGATAGAGGAATTACGTTTGCAATAGCCCATATAAGAGGTGGGGGAGATTTAGGAGATGTTTGGCATGAAGAAGGTAAAAAGAAATTTAAAAGAAATACTTTTTTAGATTATATCGCATGTGCTAATCATCTTATTGAGCAACGATATACATATAAAGGAGGTATTTGTTTTTATGGTGGAAGCGCTGGGGGACTAACAGGAGGAGCCGTGGCTAATATGTCCCCTAACTTATTTTTCTCGATGCTTTTGCTGGTTCCTTTTGTAGATACAATGACAACTATGTTAAATGAAAAGTTACCTTTAACTCCAGCAGAATGGGAGCTTTGGGGCAATCCAATAAAGAGTAAAGAGTATTTTGAATATATTTTATCTTACGCTCCATATAATAATATTGATAAAAAAGATTACCCATCAATGTTTATAACAACTTCTCTGTTTGATAACCGAGTACTTTATTCAGAGCCAGTAAAATATATTGCAAAACTTAGAGAAACAAAAACTGATAATAATACTCAATTGCTAAAGTGTAAAATGGAAGCAGCAGGACATGGTGGTATGAGTGGTAGAGATAATGCAATAAAAGAATTAGCTGAGGAATATTCTTTTATTTTAAAAACTGCGAAAATTTAAAAATATCACCTTGAAAATTTAAAAATGCTTACTACATAATAATTGTCGGTCGCCAAATGGGACTGATATTAAACCTTGCTAACAAAGGAGGAAATATGACAAGTAAGGATCTATCGATCTTTAATTCACTTAGACCTTTAAGTATTGGATTCGATGACATGTTTGATCAGTTCGAATCTATGCTAGGAAATGGTAGTCTTGCTGTACAAAGCAATTATCCGCCATATAACATCCGTAAAGCAGGCAAAGATAAGTATGCTATTGAGGTAGCAGTTGCTGGCTTTAACAAAGATGATGTCGAAGTTGAATACGAAGATAATCTTTTAACTGTTAAAACAAAGGACATTAAAAGAGCAGAAGAAAAGGACGGTGATGAAATTATTCATCGGGGTATTTCACAAAGGTCTTTTGCAAGATCATTTACTATAGCTGATGATGTTAAAGTAAATGGTGCAGAACTTAAGGACGGTTTGCTCACTATAAGTTGTGAAAAAATTATTCCAGAAGCTAAGAAAAAAAGACTTATCGAAATACAGTAGCTTGCCTTACTTGCGGGAATTTCCCGCAAGTAATTAAAAACAATTTTTGCTAGAATAACCTACTACTTTATTTTTGTAATTTATTTCAAAAATTCTTTCGCATTTGATGTTTAATTTTTTGCTTTCGTAAATATAATATCGATTGTTAGAACCTTCTTTAAAATCTATTTTATCCGGTCTCCCCATAAAAGATTTTAAATTATACTCTGAACCATTTAGAAACTTGTTCAAATTTTTTTCCTCTTTGTCCGAGGCGTCGTCAATTTTTTCTGAGATAGTCTGACATCCTAATAGAGAAAAACACAACAATAATATTATTTTTTTCATTACAACTAATTATAGAATACCTGAAGATTTTATAAACAGAAATATTACCGTCAGGTTGTATAACAAATTATTTAATTAAAATAAGACTAATTTTAGTCTAAATAGAAAGTGATTATTATTAGGAGGTAGTCATGTTAGATAAATATTTTAATTATAAAAAACACAAAACTAATTTTAGAACTGAAGTAATTGCTGGAGTTACAACATTTTTAACAATGGCTTACATTATGTTTTTGAACCCGTTTATTCTCTCTGGGGAATTCGCTGGAGCTGAAAAAGGTTTTTTTGATTTTGGCGCTGTTTTCACTGCTACAATAGTCGCAACAGCTATTGCCTGCTTTATAATGGCTTTTTACGGTAAGACGTGGCCAATAGGTTTAGCGCCTGGAATGGGTATAAATGCATTTGTTGCTTTTGGTGTTGTGGCGAGTATGGGGTATACGCCCCAACAAGCACTTGGAGCAGTGCTAGTGGCGGGAGTTTTATTCTTGTTAATATCATTAACACCTATAAGAGCTTGGTTAATTAACTCTATACCAAGAAGTCTTAAGTTAGGTATAGGAGCAGGGATAGGTTTTTTTCTAGCAATAATCGGACTTGAAATAATGGGAGTTGTTGGTGACCATCCGGTAACACTTGTCACTTTGGGGGATATAAAAAATCCTTTAGTTATTTTAGCATGCTTGGCTTTTGTTTCAATGATTGTAATGGAAAAAATGAAAATAAAAGGGAATATAATCATCGGAATTTTAGTCTTCAGTGTAATAGCTTGGACCACAGGTTTGGGTAAATTTAACGGAGTAGTAAGTACACCACCACCAATGACTTATCTATTTGAATTTGATCTAGGTGCTGCTTTTACCGCAGGGATGACGACCGTTATTTTTACTTTACTATTTATAGATTTCTTTGATACCGCTGGCACACTAACATCAGTAGCGAATGTTGCTGGCAAAGTTGATAAAAATGGAAAAGTTGAAGATATTAATAAAGCAATGTTATCTGATAGTGTGGGCACAGTTGCAGGCGCACTAATGGGAACTACAACCGTAACCAGCTATGTAGAGTCAGGTGCTTGAGTAAAAGCTGGTGGTAGAACCGGCATGACATCTTTAGTAATAGGACTGTTGTTTTTAGTTTGTTTATTTTTTTCACCATTAGCAACAAGTTTACCCAAAGAGATAGATGGTGCAGCATTATTATACGTAGCAGTATTATTTGTAAGAAATATAACTGATATTGATTGGAATGATATCGCTGAGTCTGCTCCAGCTGTTGTTGCTATGGTAACAATGCCTTTAACTTATAGTATTAGTCATGGGATTGCTCTTGCATTTATTGCCTACGCATTAATTAAGATTTTTACAGGAAAATTTTCGAAAACTTCTCCTGCGATTTGGTTAATCGCTGTATTAAGTGTTGCAAGTTTTGCTGTTGCTTAAAAACTTATCGGGTGAGGGTATTACCTATCCCTCACCTAGTTTTTTGTGATTTTTCTTTAAGTCTTCAATTTTAATTTCCTCATATTTCTCAAAAGGCTGAACAATCCAGGGATTATCTTTTAATCTTTGAGCACAAAAATCTGGTTCAAAAGTCGAGTCTGCTTTCTTCCAAAGTACAGCTGTTTTGATTGATTTAATTTTTCCATTAAGAGGTTCGTATTTATTTAACCAATCAATACTCCTGTTCAAAGTAACTCCAGTGTCTGACAGGTCATCGCATAAAAGTATATTGCCTTTCATATTTTGAACCGTCGAACTTAGTTCCCGAGAGAATATTAACTCCCCTTGTTTATCTTCTATAGCTTCACCCGAATAAGACTCGACAGCAAGATATGCGCATTTTAATTTAAAAACTCTACTTAAAACATCAATAATAGGAGCTCCTCCTCTCATTATTCCAATAAGAAGGTCAGGCTTAAAGCCGCTGTTATGAATCTGTATTGCAAGTTTTTCAACTATTGTATTATACTCTTTCCAATCAATGATTAACTTCTTAGCCATAAAAAAAAATAATTTATTTTAAGGGGGTTGTAAATGAAAGGTTATGTAGTTTGTGTTTATAAAAGTATAAACAGTGAGGAAAAGCTTAAAGAATATGCATTAAAAGCTAGAGTGGCAGTTGAAAAACATAAAGGTAAATTTTTAATAAGGGGTGGAAAATCAAAGATTAATGAAGGAGAAAAATCTCCACGTACTGTAGTAATCGAATTCCAATCATTCGATAAAGCAAACGCTTTTTATCAATCTAAAGATTATCAAGAAGCTCATTCTATTTTGGAAGGTTTTGCAGAACGCCAATTTCAAATAGTAGAGGGTGTTTAGTATTGTATTGGTTCATCATCAATTGATCTCCATAAATACCAGGTTGCTACAGAACAATACGGTGTAAACTTTTTATAAAGATTTTTTAAAAATATTTTTGGAGGAAAATATTTTTTGTTGTAATTATTAGATATTGCCCTAAGTAAACCTATATCCTGTAATGGCCAAATATTTGACCTATTAAAAGTAAATAAAAGAATCATCTCAGCGCTCCACCTGCCTATTTGTTTTAAAGTTGTTAAATACTGAATAGCTTCTTCGTCATTCATCTGGTCTATTAGGCGAGGATTAAACTCTCTTGATATAAATTTAATTGACAAGTCTTTAATACCTATGGCCTTCTGCCTACTTAGACCACAAGACTTTATTTGTGGTATAGTTAATTTTGATACTCTAGAAGGTTTTATATATACTGTTTTTTTTTGGAATTTTTTAAATACCGAATCTGCTGCAGCTACGCTGATTTGTTGTCCAGTTATACTTTTACAAAGTGAAAAAAAAACATCATTTCGCGTTATAAGATGTCCATCTTTATAATTATTAATTAATTTTTTCATAACTGAGTCTTTTTTAGATAATATACGTTTTGCCTTATTCCAATAATGAGGAGGATTTTTTTTTTTCTTATATTTGTTCACGGCCTAGGACTTATTATTTGTTTTTTTAATTTAGTCTCCCTCATAAATATTATTATAGAACTAAATATAATCAATCCCGCCCCTAATAATGTTAAAAATTTTGGAATTTCACCCCATATAAAATATCCTAACATTACTGCAAAAACCAAATTTAAATATTTAGTTGGTGTAACAAGTGAAGCCTCTGCTATCCTTAAAGATACAGTTAATAAGATGTTCGCAACAGACCCTATGACACCAGTAAAAATTAATAAAAATAATTCAAATTTTGATGGCATAACCCATCCAAATGGAAAAGTTATTAATCCTACAAACATACTTAACAATGAAAAATATAAAGCTATTCTATAATTGGGCTCAGTTGTCGAGAGACTTCTTATACTTAACGCTACGCAAGCAAAAAAAATACAAAAAATTACAGGAAATAGATAATAGATATTTAACTCAGCGAATGCTGGTTTAATAATCATTAACATTCCGATAAATCCAATTATAACTGCTGTCCATCTTCTAAAACCAACTTTTTCTGATAAAAAAAAAATTGAGCCTAGAGTTACGAATATTGGTCCACCAAATGTTAAACTGACTACATCTGCTAGAGGGATTTCTCTTAGTGCAATGAATAGAGCAACTATGGCTAATGTACCACTTATCGCTCTAAAAGCATGTAGTTTAGGTCTAGTTGTTTTATAAAAAGTTTTCAAATCACTTTTTGGTACTAACATTAATATTGGGATTAAACCGAAAAAGAACCTTGAGAATAAAACTTCTCCAACTGGAAATTGATCAAGCCATTTTACGCATGCATCCATCATTGCAAAGCATGCAACAGAAGCTATACCGTACAATACGCCTAATTGATTTCGTGTTAACAATTTAATATCCTCATAATATCTATATAATTAACTTATGAAGAAATGTACACTTGCACTTGGATGTTTTTGGAAGCCTGAGGAAAACTTTAAAAATAAATATGGTATAATTGAAACTGAAGTAGGATACGCTGGTGGTAAAAAAAGTGAGGTTACATATGAAGAAGTGTGCACTGGTAAAACTGGCCATGCAGAGGTGGTTAGGCTTACTTTTGATGAAAAAATAATATCTTTTAAAAAAATTTTGGAACTTTTTTTTAAAATGCATGACCCTACTCAAAAAGATATGCAATATCCGGATATAGGTACGCAATATAGAAGTGAAATTTTTTATGAAAATGAAGAGCAAAAAAGAGATGCTGAAAGAGTATTGCGAGAATTCAACAAAAAACATAATGGAAAAATTCAAACTAATATTTCAAAATTTGATAATTATTGTAAAGCAGAAGACTATCATCAAAGATATATTGAAAAGAACAGGTAATGAGACAATTGGTATCTACAGAATGGTTAGAAAAGAATCTAGATAGTGTTAAAATTTTAGATGCCACCATGCATATGCCAACATCTGGAAGAAATGCTCAAAAAGAATTTAAATTAAATCATATAAAAAATTCAATATTTTTTGATATTGATAAGTACTCAAATCAAAATACAATCTTACCACATATGCTGCCTGCAGTCTCTGATTGGGAAATTAATCTTTCAAATTTAGGAATAAATAATTCTGATCACGTTATCGTATACGATAATTCAGAACTATTTAGTGCATGTAGAGTTTGGTTTTCCTTTATTTATTTTGGCCATAGTAAAAACCTTATATCTGTTTTAGACGGAGGTTTTGAAAAATGGCAATTAGAAAATAGACCTATTTCAAATAAATTAATCAAATATAAAAAATCTAATTACAAAGGAAATGAGGATACTTCTTTGGTAATAGATAAAAATCAAATTGATAAAAATATTACTAATAAAAGTTTACAATTAATTGATGCAAGAAGTGAGGAGAGATTTTTAGGTAACAAGCCAGAACCAAGAGCAGGACTTAGACCTGGTCATATTAAGGGTTCTAAGAATTTGTATTTTAAAATGCTAGTTAATAAGGACCGTACCTTTAAAAAAAAATCTGAACTAATATCAATTTTTAAAAAAAAAGAAATATCTCTTTACGAGACAACAGCATTTACTTGTGGTTCTGGTATTACAGCATGTGTTTTAGGTCTAGCAAATTCTCTAATAACTGATAAAAGTCCAATTATTTATGATGGATCATGGTCTGAATACGGTATTAAAAAATGAGAACTAGTACAAAAATAAAAACTATTTTAGTCATTTTTTTTGTTGTTATCTTTAGTATAATAGCAGCTAGATACGCTATAGGATTACATTTTAAGAAAAAATTTAGTGAGATACCGCCCCCTGGCGTGATAGTCAATGTTGTTAAAAAATCCAATTTTTTTAAAAGCATAGAAACTTTTGGAACTGCAATTGCCAAGAATTCTAAAACATACAGAGTGAAAAAAAATGAATTAACGAAAAAATTTGACTCTGATGGAAAATTTGTCAAAAAAGGCGAAACTATAATTGAGTTAAATAATACTGAAAAAGTTATAGCTGATTTTAGTGGAAGGATAGGAACGAGAGAAATAGCGCAAGGCGTCTTGGGATCTGATAGTTTAATAATTACTTTAGATGACTTAAATGAAATAGTCATAGATATCAAGATTCCTGAAAATTATGTAGGTATACTCAAGAAAGGACTTAAAGCGGAAATAACAAACTCTGCATACAGCAAGATTTTTGATGGAAAGATTGATTCAGTCAGCTCTAGAGTAGATCCGTCTACCCGGTCAATTTTAGCAAGAGTGACAGCAAAAAATTTGGATTATCAAATTATACCAGGCCAATTAATGACAGTAAAAATTATTTATGACAAAGTAGAGCAAATTGGAGTTCCTGAAAGCGCGATAACAGTTCAGGGTGATACTGCTTTTGTTTACACGGTGGAGAACGAAATTGCTAAAAAGAAATATATAAAACTTGGTAAGAGAAATTATGGAAAAGTTTCTATCTTATCTGGAGTAAATGAGGGTGATTTTGTAATTAGTGAAGGTGTATCAAAAGCTAGGGATAATAAAAAAGTGAAAATATTAAATACCAATTAATTAAATTTTATTATGTTCTTAACTGATTTATCAATTAAACGACCAGTCGTTGCCTCGGTAATGAGTTTAATACTCGTAATTTTTGGATTAGTTACATTCCAAGAAATACCTACGGATGAGTTGCCAGATGTTCAACAACCTGTAATTACTATTCAGACAGATTATAAAGGTGCATCAGCGGAAATTGTGGATACGCAAATAACTCAAAAAATAGAGGATTTTGTTGGTGGAACACCGGGACTTGAAACCATTGATTCCTTTAGCGAAGACGAAAGCTCAAGAATTACACTCACTTTTGACAGTGAGTTAGATTTAGATGATGTTGCGAATGATGTTAGAAGCTCTATTTCTAGGGTTGCAGGTAATTTACCATCAGAGTCTGAAGCTCCAGAGGTATTCAAACAACGTTCAGGTGGAAGAACAACCATGTGGTTATCTTTCACCTCAAAAACTATGTCAGATCTTGAGCTTACAGATTATGCTGATAGGTACCTTATTAATACTTTCTCAACCATTCCTGGAGTTGGCAGAGTAAGATTAGGTGGTCAGAGAGATTTATCTTTAAGAATTTGGCTAGACCCTCTTGCCTTAGCTGCAAGAGACTTGACCACTAAGGAAGTTGAAGATGTTTTAAGAAAAGAAAATATAGATTTTCCTGCAGGTAGAATTGAGTCTAAAGATGTTGATTTAACAATTAAATTAGACAAGGCTTATCAAAATATAGAGAGTTATAAAAAACTTCCTTTAAAAAGAGCTGTAGATGGTACCATTATTACCTTGGAGGATGTTTCAAGAGTAGAATTAGGAGCAGAGTCAATAAGAACGCTCTTTAAAGGAAACGGTCAACAAGTTGTTGGAATTGGTATCTATCAACAATCTGATGCAAATACAATAAAAGTTGCAGATGGCATAAAAAAAAAGATAAATCAAATCAAGCCCGGTTTACCTCCGGGAGCATCCTTAGAAATTTCATTTGATCGAAGCAACTATATTAGAGCGGCAATTAATGAAGTTTATAAAACTTTATTTTTTGCTTTAGTATTAGTAACAATAATTATCTATTTGTTCTTAGGCAATATAAGAGCTCTAATAGTTCCTTTAATCGCTTTGCCAGTCTCGTTAATTTCAACTTTTTTATCTATTTATATTTTTGATTTTTCAATAAATCTTTTCACACTTATGGCGTTAGTTCTGGCTATTGGTATAGTTGTTGATGATGCTATAGTTATGCTTGAAAATATTACAAGGCGTATTGAATTGGGTGATAGTCCATTAGTTGCGGCATATAAGGGTGCAAAGCAAGTCTCGTTTGCAATAATAGCAACTACGGTTGTCTTAGTAGCGGTTTTTTTTCCTTTAATATTTATCAAAGGTATTACAGGAACATTATTTACTCAAACAGCAATAACACTAGCCTCTGCAGTTGTTATCTCCAGCTTTGTAGCTCTCTCTTTGAGTCCTATGTTGGGGAGTAAATTCTTGAAACCTAAAATGAATAAGAAAAAATTTGTCGTTAAATTCGATAAATTTTTAAAGTCAATAAATATTATCTACAGGTCGTCATTAGTTAATTGGATAAATAAAAAAAAAATAATAATTTCTTTTTTGAGCGTTGTTTTAGGGTTAACAATTTTTTTATTTAATTTTGCGCCCAAAGAATTAATTGCACCAGAAGATAGAGGTGCTTTTTTTGTTATAATAAAAGCCCCACAAGGATCAGGGTTTAATTTCACAAAAAATAAAGCAGAAGATATTGAAAAATTATTACTACCTAAAGTTGGGGAAGGTGAATATCGCAGATTGATTATGAGAGTGCCAGGTTTTGGAAAATCCTCCAAACAAGTTAATAGTGGATTCATTATAGTCCTTCTGGAACCATGGAAAAAGAGGGATCGACACGGAATAAAAATAATGAGAGAGTCTTTTGGAAAAATTTCTAACGTTCCTGGTGTACTTGCATTTCCTATTATGCCCCAAGGTATTAGAACTGGTGGAGTAGAAAAGCCAGTGCAATTTGTACTTTTGGGTAACACTTATGAAAAGCTTATTAAGTGGAAAGAAATTATTAAAAAAGAAGCAAGACAAAATCCAGGTTTAACATCTATAGAAGATGATTTCGATCGCAACAAACCCCAACTTAACGTGAAAATTGACCAAAAAAAAGCAGCCGATTTAGGTGTTTCTACTGAGGACATTGGTAGAACAATCGAAACTATTTTTGGATCTAAGAGTGTCACTCGTTTTACTCAAGACGGAAAAGAATATTCAATTATTTTACAAGGAGATATAAAAGATCGGAAAGAACCAAATAGTATAAGTAAAATTTTTGTTAGATCAAAAAATAATGGCAAACTGATATCCGTGTCAAATTTAGTAACCTACGATGAAAAAGGGGAATCACCTTTTCTAGCAAGATATAATAGACAAAAAGCTGTGACCATATCAGCTAGATTAGTGGGTGATTATTCGTTAGATGAAGCATTAAATTTTTTAAGAAATGTAGTTAAAAAAAACTTACCTGAAGCTCAGATAGCATATAAAGGTGAAAGTGAAGAATATAAAAAAACTAATACTGAATTATATTTAATCTTCGCTTTGGCCCTAGTGACAGCATACTTAGCTATGTGTGCACAGTTTGAAAGTTGGCGTCATCCTCTTACAATAATGTTGACTGTGCCAATGGCAATTTTGGGAGGTTTGTTAGGTTTACTTGTGGTTGGATCATCTTTAAACGTTTATAGCCAAATCGCCTTAATTATATTAATTGGATTATCGGCTAAGAATGGAATTTTAATTGTTGAATTTGCAAATCAACTTAGGAAAGAAGGAAAAAGTTTAGATATAGCTATAATCGAAGCAGCAACTATAAGACTTAGACCAATTTTAATGACGAGTATATCAACTATTTTCGGTGTTTTGCCGCTTATAGTAGGATCTGGACCAGGGGCAGCTAGTCGACTAACAGTTGGAATTACTATTTTTGGTGGAATGCTTTTTTCAACATTTTTTACACTTTATGTTATACCAACAATTTATTCTATTATTGGCAAAAACACGAAAAGAATTGATGCTATAGAAATCGAATTAGACAAACAACTTAAAAAATAATATATTTTTTTTTATCTAGATTTTTTTGGCAAAGTGTTAACTGTTTTTGATATTTTTTTGCTGTATTTTTGACAGTCTTGGCATAAATTATTGCTTTATTGTCTTTGGCGTAATTTTTATAATCACCCCAACCCTTATAGTAAGCCAAGTACTGTCTGTAGGCATCTCTTTTAGAAATTTTTAATATTTTATTAGTTTTATTTATATACCATCCAATAAAATCTACAGAGTCTTTAAATCTTGCTCTAGTCGCTAGTGGATTATCTGTTTCTCTTTTATACTGTTCCCAAGTTCCTTTAACAGCTTGCGAGTATCCAAAGGAGGAGGAAGGTCTTTTAAATGGTATGACTTTAAAAAGTTTTCTTCGTGGTGGTTTCGCTAACCAATTAAAATCACTTTCTTTTTTGACGAATGCTAATTGTAAATGAATTGGAGCACCCCACTTTTTATAAGAAGATTTTACATGCTTATACCATAGATATCTCTCTTCAAAAATTGCACAACTATTTTGGGTATTTTTCGGAATTGATGAGCATGCTGTTGCTAAAAGAAAAATAATTAATATTAATTTTTTTTTAAAATGAATCACTTATAAATTTATACTAAAAATTAATTTAGCTTTCTCCACTTTTCTGGCTTTAAAAATGTTCCCTTCCATATTCCTAATTTATTATCTTTCGCATGCTTCTCGTCATTAACATACTTTTTTGAATACCTGGTGTAAGCTACTGCTTGACCATTTTTAACCATCCATTTGTTTAAATTTAGAGATCCTTTGAAACAAGTTGCCAAATACCTTTTGTACTTATCTTTAGACAATATACTACATTTAATCTCAGACTTATCAATCTTTGAAGATAAGGCTTTTTTTGAGTCTACTCCACACGGGTAATTTTTTTTTAAAGAAAAATTTATAATAAATGATACTTGTAAATACTCTTTATTACATTTTTGCTGAATCTCAGGTGAGTCTATTCCTTCTAATCGGATCTTATTTTGGCCGATATGTATCGTATCTCCATCAATAATCTTTGGTATACCAATGATCTCTTTACCTTGTACAGGGTTAAATACAAAAACACAAAAAAATATTATTAAAATTTTATACATTTTAATATCTTATAAAAAATAAATCCAAAAAAAATACCTAAAAAATTACCTAATAAATCATAAAATTCAAAAGCCCTATAAGGTAAGATTAAATGACTTAACTCAAGTGTTAAAGATAAAAAAAGAATTAGATTTAAATTTATTATTGAATTTTCATACCTTTTTTTTATTACTAGGAGAATAATTGTAACCCAAGCAAAATAAACCATATGATTTATAGAAGAGCCAATAGGGTTAGAAATCAGTTCAGGTTGTAATTTAAGATTCCCATAAAATATAAATCCAATAATACTTCCAGGGAAAAAATATATTACGATTAAAATTAACAAAGAAACATAATATAAATTTTTATAAATATTTAATATATTATTTCTCATTTTGATTTAATATAATACATAATATCTTAATAAACTATTATGAGTACACTAATCTTAGTAAGACATGGACAAAGCACTTGGAATGCTGAAAACAGATTTACAGGTTGGGTAGATGTTAATTTGTCAGAGAATGGAATTAAAGAAGCTGAGAAATCAGCTGAATTGATAAAAAAAACTAATATAAAAATTCATTTTTCGTATACGTCTTACCTAAAAAGATCAATCAAGACTCTTGAAATAATTTTAAAAGAAAATAATGCAAAAAACGAATATAAAAAATTTTGGCAATTAAATGAGAGACATTATGGTTCCTTAACAGGCTTAAATAAAGAGGAAACTAAGAAAAAAATAGGTGAAATTAAGTTTAAAGAATACAGAAGGTCATGGGACATTGCTCCTCCTCCTATAAATAAAGAAAGTGATTTTTTTTCTAAATTTAGTGACTTAAATATAAATATTCCAAATGAAAAAGTTCCTTTGAGTGAATCACTTAAAGATACCTATAACAGGGTAATTCCTTTTTACAAAGATGAAGTTGAAAAAAAAATGATCAAAGGAAAAAATATTTTAATTTCTGCACACGGAAATTCATTAAGAGCTTTATGTAAATATTTATTTAAAATTACAAATACAGAAATTAATGAGTTAGAAATTCCAACTGGGAATCCATTGATAATTGAATTTAACGAAAATTTAGAAATCAGCAAATATTTTTACTTAGACAAAAATAGATCTAAAGAGATAATTTTTAAAAAGTGATATTTAAAGACGAAATTCTTTTGTATGATTCTACAGTATTTATATGATAAAAATTTTGCTTACTTTCCAAGCCAATCAGTTTTTTTTCATCTATCAATTTTTTCCAAACTTCATTCATTGAAAATACTTTGTTTTCCATAAAGTTTAAATAATTTCTATTAATTATTTGAAGACCGGTATAGATAAATTTATTTTCTGTGTCTTTGGAAATATAATTCTTATTTAAATTGAAATCTCCACTAAATGATTTATCAAAAGAAAATTCTTTGTTAACTAACAATAAACAGGGTTTTTTATATTTTAAATAAAGGTTAGCTAATGAAATCAATTCTTTATGATAATTTTTTGTCCACAATGTATCTGGATTAATGACAAAAAAAGGATTATTTCCAAATTTTTTGGAGCCTAATTTCACACCACCACCCGTATCTAATAACAAATTAGACTCGTCTGAAATCAAAATTTTTACTTTAAATTTTTTTTCAGAAATGTATTTTTTTATCTTTTCTGCTAAATAATGAGTGTTTATAATAATTTTCTCCACACCATTTTTTTGAAGAAAGTTTATTGCTCTATCTAAAAGACTCTCATTACCAATTTTGAGCAAAGGTTTAGGGGTATCAGAAGTCAATGGTCGCATTCTTTTACCGAAGCCTGCAGCAAGTATCATTGCATATTTGATTTTCATAATTTGTTAATTTTATCGATTTTATTAATTTGTAAATTTTTTCTTAAAATATAATTCAAATTCTTAAATACAGGGTTTTTAAGTCTTCTTTGTATCATTTTCCAAGTGTAAGGTAAAAATTTAAGATAATTGTGTTTATTATCTCTTTTAGAAAGTCTAACAAATACTCCGAGAATTTTTAAATTTCTTTGCACTGATAAAATATCAAAATCCTTTCTAATAAAGTTTTGATCTTTTAATTTAAGTTTTTTTTTTTTTATATAATATCTAAAAAGTTTATCTTGATCTTTTTTTGAAATTTTCAATCTTATATCGTCAATTAACGATGCTAAATCATACAGTGGGTTACCAATGATTGCGTCTTGGCTATCAATAACATAAAATTTTTTATCTTTAATCATTACATTAGAAGCATGAAAGTCTCTATGTGTAAAAATATTATTTTCAAATTTAATTTTTTTATATATTGAATTGAGTTCTTTTTTTACTAAATATTTAATTTTTTTTAGGTTTTTATTTTTTGTTGTAAACCTTAAGTACCAATCAAAAAAAAGATCTGATTCTTTATGGAGTTCTTTTATAGAATATTTTTTAAATTTATAAATTTTATTTTTATATCTATATTTTTTTTTTAATTTTATTTTTTGTATCTTTATTAAAAGATCAATCAATTTACGATAATAAGAAAATTTGCTTTTTTTTTCTTTTACAAAACTATAAAATGATTTGTCACCTAAATCCGTAATCTTAATATAGTTTTTTTTATAACATTCTTTTATTAATTTTGGTGCAGGTACCTTATTTAAATTGAGAATTTTATTGACAATTATATATATAATTAAATTTTTAAATCTTTCCTTTTCAGCAAATACAAGTATTGATGATTTCCTATTTTCCTCTAACCTATAAAACTTTCTAAATGAGGCATCCCCTGATACTTTTTTAATTTTATAATTCATTTAAGCTGAGCTCACTCCACTTGCCTTTGGTGATGAATTTGAGCTCCCTTTCATTTTCATTTTTAACATAACTTAAGTATATTTCTAGTCTGTCAGGATTTTTATAATTCAGTAATTGTGGCCACTCTATGATATTTACTATATCTTCATTACTATAAAAAAAACCGAGTTTTTCGATTTCTTCCATATCTCCTAATCTATAGAAATCATAATGAAGCACTTTCAGCTTTTTAATTTTATATTCAAACATGATGTTATAAGTTGGGCTTAAAACATTCGTGGCCTTAACGTTCTCTCGTAATTGTAAATTATTAATAAGATTTCTAGCAAAAGTAGTTTTACCGACACCTATTTCACCAAAGAGATAAATATTGTCTTTTTTTGAAATTTTATTAGCTATTTTTTTTGAAATTAAATTTAAATGATCAAGTGTTTTAACTATCATTAACTACAAATTAGTAGCGATAAGTATCTGGCTTAAAAGGTCCCGATTGTTCAACGCTTATATAGTCAGCTTGTTCTTTCGTCATCTTAGTTAATTTAGCACCAACTTTATCTAAGTGTAACTTAGCAACTTTCTCATCTAAATGTTTTGGAAGCACATATACTTTTTTTTCATATTTTTCTGAATTGTTCCAAAGTTCTATTTGAGCAATTACTTGGTTGGTAAATGATGCGCTCATTACAAAACTCGGATGTCCAGTAGCACAACCTAGGTTTACAAGTCTACCTTCTGCAAGAAGAATAATTCTTTTTTTACTTGGCAGTTCAATTTCGTGCACTTGAGGTTTAATTTCAGTCCACTTATAATTTTTTAAAGCCTCGACCTGAATTTCGTTATCAAAGTGACCAATGTTGCAAAGAATTGCTCGATCTTTCATCAACCTCATGTGATCAGCCGTGACAATATCTTTGTTTCCTGTTGCAGTAACGACTATGTCAGCATCTTTTATAGCATCGTCCATTAACACAACTTTGTAACCTTCCATTGCTGCTTGAAGAGCGCATATAGGGTCCGTTTCTGTCACTAAAACTCTAGCTCCACTTTGTCTTAACGAAGCTGCACTTCCTTTCCCAACATCGCCAAAACCTGCAACAATTGCTACTTTTCCAGACATCATAACATCAGTCGCTCTTTTTATTCCATCAACTAGACTTTCTCTACATCCATATAAATTATCAAATTTTGATTTTGTTACTGAATCATTAACA
>MDSZ01204151.1_pt1 | contig 17172 bp, 19 predicted proteins | sample 811201 | NCBI WGS metagenome assembly MDSZ01 (sample SAMN05326647, study PRJNA326480) | marine metagenome | isolation source: seawater | place: Indian Ocean: North | collected 2010
CCAGTGATCGCCTTGAACGGACTGCCACGAGCCCAGGCTGACGCGGAACACTTCTGGCGAAACCTCCTCGGATAGCACGATATAGTAACGAAATTGTTTCTGTATCGTTACTATATCGTGCCATTTTTTGAAAGTAAGCGTTGAACCGCTTCGGCCCAGCCCGCGCCATGCGCATCCCGGGCCAGTTGAAAGCGACCGTTCGCCACCTTCACGCTCAGCTCTGGGTGGGGGCCTGCCGGTCCAGGAACCACAACGGCGAGATCAGCCACCTCCAGCAGGGGAAGATCATTGGGCGAATCACCAAGGGCCAGCACCTTCACACCGGGAGGACCAACGCGTTGTCTGAGAACATTCAACGCTCTTCCCTTGCTGACGTCGGCACCGAGGAGGTGACACATCCTGTTACCCCGAACGACTGCCAGACCACGGACTGATGCCACTGCCTCCAGACGAGGCTGAATCTGCAGAGACGGTGGAACGAAAGGGACGCTCCAGCGTCGTCGCTGGGCCTGCTGCAATCGCTCTCCGGAAAGTCCAAGCAAGCGGTCTCCCTCCTCATCCGTCAGTTCATCGAGAGGTTGCAGCGGTTCACCGAGCTCCCTCGCCAACTCAGACAACTGAGGCTTCAAAGCAGTCCAACCGGGGCCAAGAGCCACCTCCCAGTCCTGACCAGTCTCGGAGGAACCGTGAATCGCACCACCGTTCTCAACGATGTAAGGATCGTTCAGTTGAGCCGCAGTCCGGAACTCACGCACCTCCTCTGCCGTCTTGCTGGTGCAGGGAATCACGGGAATTCCCCTCTGCTGCAGCCATCTCAGGGTCGTTTCAGCCGGAGTCCAGTCATAGGTGTGATCCAACAGAGTGCCATCGAGATCAGTCACCACCCACCACTGCGGAATGAGGCGTTCTGTCATGACTGAATCAACCAATGCACGGCATAAGGCTCCAACTGCAGCAAAGACGTGAGCTCATCGGTCGAGCCGTTGAGACAGTCGGTCCAAGAACCGGTCACAGACTCGACCAATCCGCCCAGAGCAAGAGTCAGGCGGGAGGGGGTGAGGTTGTGAATGGCCAGGAGGATTTGACCATGGCGGGAACGACGCAGAATCACAAGATCAGACCGCCCCGTGCTGAGCACCTCCAGGGCTGCATCCGGGTGGAGAGCCGCCTGTGTCTTGCGAACGTCGAGAGCTCGAGCCAGCGTGCTCGTGACCGCCGTGGCATCACTGTCGGGATCTTGAAGACGACGCTCCAACGCCTCGGCCTTGAACTGAGGGCGGTTGAGATCCCGCCGGTGGCCCGTACAACGGAAACGACCGAGATCATTGGGCGCAGCCAACAAAGCAGGAAGGTAGAAAGCCGGCACTCCGGGCAGAGCCAGGATCAGCAGCTGCGTCATCAGAAACCGGGCCCGTTGGTGATAGGCCGGATCAATTCCCCCATCCGCCATGGCGCTCCACCAACTGATATTGATCTCATAGGGAGCCTCTTCGCCGCTGGTCAGACGGCGATGGCTGATCAAACCGCCCCTTTGTTCACAGGCGATCAAAAGCTGCAGCAGCCGTCTTTCAGACATCAGCCCCTCAAGGGCCCGCAACCCAACCCCGTCATGACAGGCCGTGAAGTTGAACAGACCTGTTGCCTCCGGAAGCTGGGGCCATCGACTCAGCCATCCGTTCAGCAGATCCGCACGACCGCTGATCGCGGCCTCCAACAACAGAGGAGGCAGCGGAAAGTTGTAAGCCAGGTGGGCCTCCCGGCCACTGACCAGATACGACAGGTTCTCCTGCTCCGGCACATTCGTCTCCGTCACCACCACGCCGGATGAGCAGGCCGCATCCATGAGATGCCTCAGCACCTCGACGATGCTGTGGGCCTGAGGCAGATGGATGCAGCCCGTGTCTGGGGTCTTCCAGATGAAACCGACAGCATCGAGTCGCACCCAGCGCACGCCATGGCGCACCATCCGTGCCAGCAATCGCGTGAACCCGAGCAAAACCTCCGGACTACGCCAGTCAACATCGACCTGGTCCGGACCGAAGGTGGTCCAGACCTGACGCACTCCCGAGGGACCGCGGAGTTGGGTGAACAGAGAGGAACTGCGGGGACGGACCACGGCATCCCAGCAAGGAGATGGGGCAGCTTCCAGAACACACGAGCAACCAGGTTCCTCATCGCACAGAAACTGTTGGACCCAGGGATGGGACGCCGAGATGTGATTCAGCACCAGATCAGCCATCAGGCGTCGTCCCTCGGACAGCGCGCAGAGATCGTCCCAGTCACCATGACGCGACTCCAGTTGGTCATGGCTGGACACTGCGAAACCGCCATCGCTGGTGGACCGCAGAAAAGGCAGCACGTGAATGACAGAAGCGAAGGAATTGAGGTGACGGTTCACCAGTCGTCGCAGACTTTGAAGACCGGGTCTTTCCTTCTCTGTCACCGTATCCGCATAGGTGATCAGAACAGCATCAGCCCCTGACCAGCGCTCATCGACGGCAAGACCGTCACCTTCCTTTGCGCTACCACGCAGAGTCTGCAGCAATTGCGACGACAGCACCTCGGGATCAACGGAAGAATTCCCGAGGTAGAGGTCACGTAGCAGTGCCTGCAGCGTTTCATCGCGCGGGAGCTGCACGTTGTTTCTTCTGAACATTGTTCAGGTATGGGCGAGGACCTCAGCCACCGTTGTCGCATCGAACACCGCATGGATTTTCAGCAAGGCCTGATCACCACGGTTCATGACTACAGCCTTGGCAATCTTGACGCCCTCGCCTTCAACCGAGAACTGAGTCAAAGGGCCACCACGCTGCTGATTCCTTGCCTGATGGAGGAATTCAGCCGACCCGCCCTTGCCTTGATCAGGGACACCCTCTCCACCTTGAAGGGCTTGAACCGTCTGGTGATCGCCCTGGCCGCGCCGACGGCAGAGGATGTGGCACATGCGGAGGCCTTCTTTGCCGGCATGCCTTTTCCGGTTCAGGTGCACTGGACCAACGGACCGGCAGTCCAGCAGCTGCTCGAATCGATGGGTGAGCTGGGTCTGGATGTCACCGGACCTCCAGGCAAAGGTTGGGCTGTCTGGCAAGGACTCGGTGTTGCCTGTCAGGACGCTGAAGTGGTTGGACTCTTCGATGCCGACATCCGCACTTTCGGTTCAGCGTATCCAGAACGCATGCTGCGACCACTCCTGGATCGCTCCCATGGAGTGGCCTATGTGAAAGCCTTCTACAGCAGGCTCTCCCTGGAGACACAGTCGTTGCAGGGACGGGCAACAAGGCTGTTCGTCGGGCCCCTGCTTGTGAGCCTGGAGCAGATCTTCGGGCCTCTGCCCTATTTGCGTTACCTGCAGTCCTTCCGTTATCCACTGGCAGGAGAATTTGCTTTCACCAGCGATCTCGCCATGAATCTCCGCATCCCATCCGATTGGGGACTGGAGGTCGGGCTTCTTTCCGAGGTCTTCCGCCATGTGGCTCCCAGCCGCATCGCCCAGGTGGACCTCGGGCTGTTTGACCACAAACACAAGGAACTCGGCAGCAAACCAAGCGAGGGACTGCAACGCATGGCTGGCGAGATCTTCGGCACCGTTCTGCGTGGGTTGATGGAGCACGAAGGATCCGTGATGACCATGGATCAGATTCCGACCCTTGAGGTGCTTTATCGACGGGTCGGTGAAGACCGGGTCCGACAGTTCGGTATCGATTCAGCCATCAACCGCCTTCCCTTCGATCGTCACGGTGAGGAACTGGCCGTGCATCGTTTTGCCGAACTGCTCAGACATGGATTATCGGATCTGATGGCATCACCGATTGCCCACCAGCTACCAAGCTGGTCACGTCTGAAAAGTTGCAATCCCTCTCTGCAAGCTGATCTGAGTGCAGCAGGACAAGCTGATCGCCGCACAGCTGCAACGTTGACTCAAGCTCAGATTTTAAAACGACCCAACCACAAGCCAAAGACATCTCAATCTGAACTAGTTGCCTAATAGCAGCTCTTCCCAATAATTAGGGAGGCCTACAATCAAGGCCTCCGACGAAAGAAAAAACCTTCAGATTCCTTGCTGGTGCTGGCGAATCACCCAATTCGTTGCAGCTTTCTGCGAGTACCACGCTTGCAAAAGCTGCTTGGCAATTGTCTGCAATTGAGCAGGATCAGCTGTTCCTTCAATGGCACGGTTGAGCCGCTCCATTTCGAAAGATTGACTCATGGAGATGCTGATTGAGTTCTGCATCACAGCCTCGATGACAAGACGATTGAATTGTCCCGGCGCGCTACAAAAACAAATGTTTCATCTGAGACGAAAAACCGCCACTGTGTGATTTCTCTGATCTGAAAGGGCTATCGCTTCACAAGAGGCCGGCGCCACGAACAACGAATTACGCGAAAGCACAACAGCGAGCACCGGAGGGGGAGATCCTCAACGCAGAACGTGACAAGCGCTACAGAAAAATCCAGTTTTGTATCAAGCCGTCTAAACCAAATCAAAAACAAGACCCAATCGGTGACCAATCCAACACCTGAAGAAGCAAGAAGTCCCCAGAATGTCAGCATTTAGAAGAGTTTCTATGGAATGTGTCTATCACAACGACACCGATCGAATGGTGATCGTGAAATGCATCGGCCAGGATCAGTTCTATCGAGAAAAAGTCGTGCTGCCGACTGAGTTGTTCTGGTTCGAAGCACCAGAAAATGCTCGACTCGAAATCTGGCAGATGTCACTTCAAGGCCAGATGCTTCAAGTGAGGGCGGATGTCAAGGACTATGCAACGCAGGAGGAACCTGCCGCTGAAACCCTCGGCGCCTGCTGAGAAGCAAGCAACCACCCCACTCCGAAACGATGCTGAGTCTTTAGCGGCCGAGCAGATCCACTCCGAGCAGCTCAGCAGTCATCCGTGAGCGGAGGAAGCCACCGCGACGCAGCGACTTCAACCGAGCAGGGTTTGTTCCCGTCGCAAACGCCTGATCCGATTCGTGTCTTTCGTCTCGGGAAAGGCAAAGCAGCTCTGCCGTTTTCTTAGAGCGAATGATCTCGCCGCTAGTCGTCTTCCGATCGGAAGGCCGATAAAGCAGCTGAGACGCTTGAACCTTCTGGCTTTGAGTTTGAAGTTTGGACATGACGTCCTCTTGTGAATGAGCAGGCCCCCGTTCCATGACCCGTGAACAACTGCGCCCTGTAACAGGGTGAACGTTTGGTAGCGCTCGATACAGACAGATTTTGGCAAAGAAGGGGGCAACTGTCGTGTTCACGCAGAAACAAACTGGCAACCGGTAAAAAGTCTTCACAGAACGACGGACAAGCAGAGTGGGAGGCGTCACAAGAACGGCAGAGCACTGCCTCGAAGCACGTGAACGATTTTTTTGGACGAGGGGCAATGGCGTGCCTGATCGCGCTCTCCATGACAGCCATGCAGGGATGTGCCAATCAAGCCAAGGAAACGCCAAGTCATGAAGCGGCGCTTGGCGACACACTCGTGGTGGTAGGAGATGCCGAGATTCGCCTCACCCAAGCCTTCAAACCAGGCCAACCGAATGGTCTCTTCGATGGAGGCATCAGCGTCACAACCAACGGGAACGTGACGCTCCAGGCAGAAGTGAATGCGGTCTGCAGCATGCCTGATCTGCCGAACTGGCCTCAGTACGACAACATTTACGGTCGCCGGTTGTCGGAGGGTGAAACTCCGGGTGTCGAAGGAGGAAAGACAGACTGGCAACTGCTGCTCTACTTCGATGGAGAAACCAAGGAGAAAGGCCGCGAGCCAGCACCTGCATGGGCCCAACGTCTAGCTCAGAACCTTTGCCGGAAAGGCGACTTCCAAGACAAATGAGCCACTGAGGGCATCAACATGACGCAACAGTTGTGGTTGATACAGCCCCGCCCAGCTCCTGAACAGACCATGGAAATGGTTCTCATTCTTACCAAATGGCCAGCACCGGTAGCGTCAGCTCATGGGAAGAATCATTGCTCGTCGCAATGATTCAATACCCCGTGCCTGTCATCAAAGGTCCAGCAGATATCCAGACACAGGTCGATCAGATTTGCAAAGCCGTAGCGTCAACCAAAGCTGGCTACCCGGAAGCAGATCTGATTGTGATGCCTGAGTATTCAACTCAAGGCTTAAACACAGCGATTTGGACGTACGACGAGATGCTGCTACGCATCGACTCCCCGGAAATCGATCGCTTCAAGCAGGCATGTAAGGAAAATGATGTTTGGGGTGTTTTCTCCCTGATGGAGCAGAACGACGATCCCAGCCTGCCTCCGTTCAACTCGGCCATCATCATCAACTCAGATGGCGAAATTGCTCTTCATTACAGAAAACTGCAGCCATGGGTGCCGATTGAGCCATGGTCTCCAGGTAACTACGGAATGCCGGTCTGCGACGGGCCCAAGGGGTCCAAGCTTGCAGTCTGCATCTGCCATGACGGCATGTTCCCAGAACTCGCTCGGGAGGCTGCTTACAAAGGCGCCAATGTTTATATCCGCATTTCAGGTTACTCAACCCAAGTCAATGATCAATGGATCTGGACCAACCGGACCAACGCTTGGCAAAATCTGATGTACACCATTTCTGTGAATCTGGCAGGCTATGATGGTGTCTTCTACTACTTTGGCGAAGGAACAGTTTGCAATTATGACGGCAACGTAATCCAGCAGGGTCATAGAAACCCATGGGAAATTGTCACAGCCGAACTCTTCCCTCGGCTTGTTGACAAGGCAAGAGAAAACTGGGCTCTCGAAAACAACATCTTCAACCTTGGATGTCGGGCTTATGTCGGAAAACCAGGAGGAGAGAAAGAGAATTACCTCACCTGGGTCAAGGACCTTGCCAATGGAGAGTACAAACTCCCTTGGGACGAAAAAGTACGCATTCGCGATGGCTGGAAGTACTACCCCGATGGGGTCAAGTTAGGACCCATGCCACAGAACGGGGTCGCAGAACCGGTTCCCGCAGCTGCAGCCATGAGCTGATAAAGCCTCAGCCTCGCCTTTGCTCTTAAGAAAGAGCAAAGGCGCGGTACTGTTAACAAATGATGGGAGTATCATATTTCAGATTCTCAAAAAGTATCACTTAAAACATATTTTTTATTTCAAAACATCGCAATATTAATTTGCGTATAAAGGGCCACATTTTGGCCCTTTTTGTTTGTCTTCAATGTGGAATGTCGGCTTTTCATCCGCAATGCCTGAAACCCTTTTCAAGGTGGATCTCACCAAACCTATGGATCAACAGGAAATGCCTGGACATAACCGCTGGCATCCTGATATTCCCGCAGTCGCATCAGTAAACCCAGGCGATATCTTTCGTATTGAGTGCAAAGATTGGACTGATGGTCAGATTAAAGATAATGACAACCCGAAAGATATCGAAGATGTCAATCTTGAAGTTGTTCACGTCTTAAGTGGGCCCATCTGGGTAAATGGTGCTCAACCAGGAGACATCCTGGTTGTTGATATCCTCGAGGTCGGAGCACTTCAAGGTGATGAATGGGGCTTCACCGGCATCTTTGCCAAAGAAAATGGTGGAGGATTTTTGACCGATCATTTTCCAAAAGCAGCGAAAGCAATCTGGGACTTGGAAGGGATTTACACCTCCTCTCGTCACATCCCCGGAGTTCGCTTCGCTGGAATCACCCACCCAGGCCTGATTGGTTGTGCTCCATCCATGGAGCTGCTTCAGGAATGGAACCGTCGAGAAACCCAACTGGTTCAGACCGCTCCAGACCGCAGAACCTACGGAGCAGGACTTTCTGGAACGGAACCTGTTCTGGCAGCTCTGCCGAATCCGAACAGTGCCATTCTCGGGAATGTTGCTTCTGGAGATTTTGAGAGAATTGCAAACGAAGCAGCTCGCACCGTTCCTCCTCGCGAACATGGAGGAAACTGCGACATCAAGAATCTTACAAAAGGAACGAGAATCTATTTTCCTGTCTACGTAGAGGGTGCAAAGCTCTCCATGGGTGACATTCACTTCTCTCAGGGTGATGGAGAAATTTCATTCTGTGGTGCAATCGAGATGTCTGGGTATCTCGATCTTCACGTTGAACTGATCAAAGGCGGTATGGCTAAATATGGGATGGTCAATCCAATGTTTAAGACCAGCCCTGTTGAGCCTCATTACTCAGATTATCTTGTCTTTGAAGGCATTTCAGTCGATGAGTTTGAAGGGAAGCAGTTTTACATGGATGTGCACATCGCCTATCGCAGAGCCTGCCTCAATGCAATTGAATACTTGAAAAAATTTGGCTACACAGGTGAACAGGCTTATCTCTTGCTGAGCTGCGCACCAGTGGAAGGACGAATCAGTGGAATCGTCGACATTCCTAATGCATGCTGCACGCTAGCGATACCAACGTCAATTTTTGACAAAGACATTCTTCCATGCTGAGCGGAATCTCCGCCTTTATCCTTTTCTGATAGTAGCAACATGCCAGTCTACGAATACTCCTGCCAATCGGGTGAGTGTGACACCTACGAAGTATGGCGCTCTATTGATCAACGTTCTGTTCAAACAGAATGTCCGACTTGCGGCAGCGAAGGAAAGAGGATTTTTAATCCACCCATGATGTTATCCTCTTCAATTCGACTGAAAGTAGAAGCCAAAGAGCCTAAACTAATCAGTCGAAAAAACCAAACGCGTACTTCCGAAGCATCCAAGCCACGGTTACGTACAAACGATTCACGTCCATGGATGTTGAATCGGGGCTGTTAAAAAGAAGGCAAATCAACAAAAAAAGGGGGGATGTGATCATGGTGATCACATCCCCCCTTTTTTGATTTAAATTAAACTGTCAAGAATTCTCCAATGACTTGATCAGACAATTGTGACGTCGGGCCACTCGAGACAATACCGCCACGTTGCATTGCATAATAAAAACTTGACTGCTTGACAAAGTGAAGATGTTGCTCAACAAGAAGAACACTGATACCTGTTTCTTCAATGATCCGCTTCACAGCACGTTCGATATCGAGAATAATCGATGGCTGGATCCCTTCCGTAGGCTCATCCAACAAGAGAAGTTTTGGCTTGCCCAGCAACGCACGTGCAATGGCAAGTTGTTGTTGTTGACCTCCGCTGAGATCACCGCCGCGACGATTCAGGAACTGCTCCAAAATAGGAAACAGCTCAAAAACGATCGGATCTATGTGACGATTTCGCCCCATTCCACCAGGCAAGGATTCCATTCCGATCAGAAGATTCTCTCGTACGGTGATACGAGGAATAATATCTCGACCTTGGGATACATAACCAATGCCTCCTCTGGCACGCTTGTAAGGAGGCTGGTTTGTCAACATTGCTCCATCATATTCAATCGTGCCAGAACGTTGCTCAAGCAGACCAATGATCGTCTTAAGAAAGGTTGTCTTTCCAACACCGTTACGACCGATCAAACAAATCATCTCCCCCTCGGGGATATGCAGATCAACATTTCTAAGAATATGACTCTCCCCGTAATAGACATTCAATCCGCTAGCTCGAAGGATTGTTTTTGTGGAGCTGGGATGAGCAGTGGTGGTGGCTTGTACCATGGTTCTTCAGAAATTGAGAAATGAGGTAATGGCGTTATTCGGATTGACCGAGATAAACCTCAATTACTTTGGGATCAGACTTCACTTCATCAAGTGATCCTTCCGTCAGCAATTGCCCTTGGTGAAGCACTGTGACTGGTGCAGCGAGGTCTCGGATGAATTCCATATCATGCTCAATAACTACCACGGTATGCTCACCTGCTAGAGATTTGATCAATTCAGCAGTTCTGTTCGTCTCTTCATCCGTCAAACCTGCCACTGGTTCATCCAGCAGAATGATATCCGGAGATTGCGCAACAAGCATTGAGATAGCAAGCCATTGCTTTTGACCGTGAGACAACGAACCAGCTAAGGACTTGGCATAAGGAGCAAGCCCCACATAATCCATCAAACGATAAACCTCATCTTTGGCTGTGTTGTTCAGCGATTCAAACATGAGGCTAAATGGCATTTTGCTCGGTGAAGCTGCCAATTCAAGGTTTCTGGAGACTGTTAGATTTTCAAAGACACGGGGTGTTTGAAACTTTCGCCCAACACCCAATCTTGAAATCTTCTGCTCTGACAAACCAACAATACTGGAGCCTCGCAGAGAGACTGAACCTTTGGTTGGCTTAACCTTGCCGGTGATGACATCCAGGAAGGTTGTTTTACCAGCGCCATTGGGCCCAATGATGGACCTTAATTCACCATGCTCTAACGAGATGGAGAGATCAGTCAATGCAAAGAAACCGTCAAAATCAACGCTGACATCATTCAATTCAAGAATTGGTGTTGGCATGGCTTAAACAGAATGGGTTAACATGAGGATGAAAATTGCTTAAATAACAATCATTGAGACTGAGCCGAATATCCCTCATCCATATCAAGTTTTGGATACGTAGAAGATTTTTTGGCAATTCCAAAAGCTGCCAACATCGATGAAAATCCACCATTCTTGAACCATCCATAAATTCCATCTGGCATCAAGACAACCACGAAAATAAATAAGCCTCCCTGCACAAACAACCAAGCTTCTGGGAGAGCTTCACTGACAAGACTTCGTAAATAATTGACCAAAACAGCGCCTATGATCGGCCCAATCAAAGTTCCACGACCACCAACGGCGACCCAAATCACCATTTCAATGGACATTGAAATGGCCATGTACTGAGGTGAAACAATGCCAGACTGAACGGTGTAAAGTGCACCGGAAATACCAGCCAAACCGCCAGCAACCAGAAAAACGATTACCTTAAAGGGAACTGGATTAAATCCACTGAAACGCAGACGAGCCTCGTCATCTCTGATCCCAATCAACGCATCACCAAAACGACCGCTTGTCAAAAACTTGCACAATAAGTAAGCGAACGGGAGAATGATCAACGTGATTCGATAAAATATAATCTGCGCATCATCCGAACCCACAATCATTCCAAAGATCTCGGTTGTACTTGTCTTGAGGCCATTCGTTCCATTAACAAGCTTCTGCTGACCGTTGAAAAAATGGTAGAAGACCATCAAGGAAGCCTGCGTAATAATAGAGAAGTACACACCCTTGATTCGATTCCTAAAAATTAAGTATCCGACCAAACCTGCAACCACGGCAGGAATCAGCCAAATGGCAATAAGCGTCCAAGGGAATGACCAGAACGGTTGCCAGAAGAAAGGAAGGTTATCAACGCCATAATTCTCAAAGAATTTTGGAAGACCATTGGCTCCAGTGGTGAAATCATTGTTGGTCACCAAGAGAAGATGCATGGCTATGGCGTAACCACCCAAGGCAAAAAAGATACCTTGACCCAGACTAAGAAGACCCGTATATCCCCATATTAAATCAATCCCTAAAGCAACAATAGCTAATGAAAAATACCTGCCGAAAAGGTTGAGGCGGAACTGAGAAAGAATCGTCGGTAGAACAAAGAAGGCAAAGGCTAGAAGAAGCCAGGGAAGAAGCTTTTTGAAAATTTTCATAGCAGTTAAAAACGTAGAGATCAGGATTCAACAGAGCGGCCTTTCTGAGGAAACATCCCAGTCGGCTTGAATTGCAAAAACGAAATAATAAAGATGAAGATCAACACATAAGACATACTTGTTGTAGCAAAGAACTCAATCACAGCTGCAGGAGCTGCTGGCAAATCCGGGAAAGCAATCAAAATGGCACCGGATCCAATAATGGACTGAATAATTCCCAGCATCATCGAAGCAATCACAGTACCCACAAGATTTCCAACACCTCCCAGAACAATCACCATGAAACAAGAAACAATGTATGCGGCACCTAAATTTGGGCCAACAGAACCAAGCAGAGTGATTGCACTACCAGCAACACCGGCTAGACCTGAACCAATACCAAATGTGATGCTATCAACGCTATCAGTGGGAATACCCAAGCAATTACTCATTTGCCGGTTTTGAGTCACCGCTCGGATACGCAAACCCCAGACGCTCTTTGTAAGAAACCAGGCTACAAATGCAAGAAGTAGTGCCGAAAGAATAATGATGAAAATTCGAATACCTGGCAATTCAATACCGGCGATCGAGCCCCAACTTCCTTGCAACCATTTAGGAGCTGTCACATCAATATTACGAGGACCGAACCATGCTTTCGACAATGGCTTGGAAGCGGACATGGCAGTAATTGCAAAGAAACCAACCACTGAAGCCACAACCCATGCAACACCAGACAGATAGGGATAAAAAGAAGCGCTCTTAAGTTTTTTAGGTGAAAAGCGTTTAAAACAATAGCCGAGTATCACGGCGACTATTATTCCCAAAACCATGCTTGTTGACACACTACGGATAAACTGAATCAGCACCAGACTGACTCCCCACGTAGCGAGCAATGTTTCAAGAGGCCGTCCGTACAATTGTCGTATTAATGTTCTCTCCAAAAGAACACCGACAAGAGCAGTAACAACAAACGCAAAAAACAGCGCGAAAAGATAATAAAGCTGGAAAACACCTTCGCCGAGCGGCTTGAACATATTTTGTGTGACAAAAGTCACATACGCTCCAACCATCATCAACTCGCCATGAGCGAGATTGATCACTCCCATCAAACCAAAAACAATGGCCAGACCTGTCGCTGCGAGAAGCAGAACAGACCCAATGCTGAGCCCATCAAGGAGCTGTGAAAAGATTAATTCCATCAGTACATGGGGTAAAAAAAAGGGGCCACAATAATATTGTGGCCCACCATTCAAACAAATTCAGATGTAACGATTACATCTTGAACTTTCCGGCATCCGGACGATCGAGCGTCCAGTCGCACTTGTAACCTTTGGTCTCAGGAACGTACTGGTTCCAAGTGATAGGAGGCACAGGAGTCTTGCTATCCCAAAGGATCTCAAACTGACCATCCTCTTTGGCTTCACCAATCCGCACGGTCTGCGAAATGTGATGGTTGGGGTACATCTCAATTGGACCCTGAGGAGCATCAAGTTTGATGCCGATCAGTGCATCCCGAACAGCGTCGAGATCCTCATAAGTACCAGCCTTCTCAACAGCAGCCTTCCACAGATAAACCATGTTGTAGGCCGATTCCATCGGATCGTTCGTCACACGATCATCACCATATTCAGCAAGGAAGGCTGCATTGAAGGTGTTGGATGCTTCGGTGCCGAGAGACATGAAGTAGTTCCAGGCTGCATAGGTGCCGCCCACATACTCAGGTCCGATCTGACGGATCTCCTCCTCAGCGATGGAGAAGGACATGATCGGGTACTTGTCAGGAGTGATTCCTGCTGCTTTGAACTGCTTGAACAAAGCAACGTTGGAGTCACCGTTCAGAGTGTTGATGATGATGCCACCATCAGGAAACTCTTTCTTGATCTTGGCAATGATAGGTGCCACCTCAGTGTTGCCGAGAGGGATGTAGTCCTCACCGACTGTCTCACCACCCAGGCTCTTGACCTGCTCTTTGATGATGGTGTTGGCAGTTCTGGGATAAACGTAGTCAGAGCCGACCAGATAGACCTTCTTGCCGTACTTGTCAGCGAATTGGTCAAACAGCCAATCAACAGCGGGCTCAGCCTGCTGGTTGGGAACAGCACCGGTGTAGAAGATGTTCTTGGAGCACTCCTGACCTTCGTACTGAATCGGATAGAAGAGGAAGTGATCCTTTGCTTCGTAAACCGGGAGCATTGCCTTCCGGCTTGCTGATGTCCAGCCGCCGAAAACAACAGCGACCTTGTCGGCATCGATCAGCTTCTGTGACTTCTCTGCGAAGGTGGGCCAATCCGAGGCACCGTCTTCAGAGGTGTAAGTGATCTTGTAGCTCTTGCCGTCGACCGTGACACCGCCGGCTGAGTTGATTTCTTTGATCGCCAACTCCTCAACTTCTTTGAGAGTCGTTTCGGAGATCGCCATCGTTCCGCTCAGGGAATGAAGGATGCCGACTTTGATTTCACCGTCAAAGTCTCCACCACCACCAGCGGAATCACCACTACCGCCGCCACAGGCGGTCATTGTCACGCCCACTGTTGTGGCAGCGAACGCAGCGAGAATACGCTTCGTGAACGTTGAATTCATAAGGAAAGACACACGGTGGACGCGACCGCCATGAGGTCGACTTAGGGACGGTATGAACCGCCTTAGACCCGATTTGTATCAGCAGTAACAATTTGGCAATTGCTGCGATTCGATAACTTAATTCGGTAGCTGTTGCAACACAAATGCCTTCACGTGTTCCAAGCCTTCGCCTGTCTGGAGGTTTGTGAAACACCAGGGACGATCACCGCGCATGCGCTTTGTGTCCTGCTCCATCACCGCAAGATCTGCGCCCACCATCGATGCCAGATCGATTTTGTTGATGACTAAAAGGTCCGAACGGGTGATTCCTGGCCCACCCTTGCGTGGAATTTTGTCTCCAGCAGCCACATCAATGACATAGATGCAGAGATCGACCAATTCCGGACTGAAACTGGCAGCGAGGTTGTCACCACCGCTTTCCACCAGCACCAGATCAAGATCCGGAAACTGAGCCTCAAGCTCAGCCACCGCAGCCCGGTTGATCGAACAATCCTCCCGTATCGCCGTGTGCGGGCAACCGCCGGTCTCGACTCCTCGGATCCGTTCAGGCTCCAGTGCACCAGCGCGCGTCAAGAACTGTGCATCCTCCTGGGTGTAGATGTCGTTGGTGACGACAGCAAGCTGCAACTGATCACGCAGCCGGCGGCACAACGCTTCCACCAACGCCGTCTTCCCTGAGCCGACCGGGCCGGCTACTCCTAGTCGCAGCTTGCTGCTCATCAGCTTCGAAACAGGCGTGAGTACAGCTCAGCATGGGCGAGCTGAGCGTGGCCGACACCGACACCACTACTCCACAACGTCTGAGGATGAGCCTCTAGCAGCTGCTCAGCCTGATCGGCGATCAAGGGCAGCGCCCGCTGCTGCAACACCTGAGCCCTGGAAGGACCCAACGGCAACAGCCGGACCGCTGCGCTCAGCTGATTGGCTACCCAGCTGTAGAGATAACCCTGCACCATCTCTCGGTCTGACACCTTCAAAGCTCTGGAAGCCCACGCCCACGACGCCGGCCAGGCCAGTGACAACGGAGCAGGAAGCGAATGGCCCATCTCAACCAACAACTGCAGCAAGGACTGACCCATCTGACGCTGCTGAGCGCGCAGCTCAGCAGCGTCGCGACTCGCCAGGAGCCAACCATCCAGATGCACAAGACGCAGCCGCGCCTCGGCATCTCCATGCAGAACCCAGGCTGAGCATTCGTTCGCGAGCGTCACAAGCGATGCCGCCTCTAGCCGCAGAGAGCCCCTGATGATCTCTGCCTCAAGCCAGCCTTCGAGAGCCTGTTCATCCGCGAGGTTGCCGGCCTGAATCTGAACTTCCAAACCCTCGGAATAACTGAATCCTCCGACCGGTAAAGCCGGACTCACCAGCTGGAGAAGAGAGAGTGACGTCATCCGTGCTGATGAACGCCATAAGCACCACCATCGGGTGAAAACGGCCGGACACAGCGACTCAGCATGAGACCACGACTCTTCAGCAGATCCTCCAGAACAGAATCATCGAGCAAAAACAGCTCCTGCTCGTGAAGCTCAAGGGCGACATGGCGATTGCCAAGGTGGTAGGCGGCCTGCATCAAATCCAATGGTGTCGCCGCCTGCACCCGCAGCAACGCTTCCGGTGCTGCTGTCACCTCCACCCGGGTGATTCCGTCTGCATCACAGAGTTGATCACCTGGTTGGAGCGATTGGTCCCGCGGCAACTGCAGCAGTACGTCACGGCCGCAGACTGTGCGACGACGACCGCGCAACACCGTTCTCTCATCAGCCGTCAGGGGTAATCGCAGATCTGGCCTCAAGGCATTGGGAGCAAGGCGCTGCTCCAGCACAAGCACCGTTTCCGTCACCCAATCCCTCCCCGATTGATTGGGAGCCTGCCCAGCTGCAGCGGAAGACTTGGTATGGATTGCTACAGAGATGTTGAGAGCAGGCACGGAGCGTGGCAACCATGCAACGACTCGAGCCCTGGCACGGACACTGCAGGCTGCAGTTCACAGCCAATGACAGCGGCAGAACCCATCACCAGGGTGGCTGCCGAGCCCCGTTCAAGCTTCTGCGAGCGGAAACAGGGGATGACGGCCGCTGCGAACTGCCCCTTCTTCACACCGCCGGTGGTCTGGTTGGCGGTGATCAGCTCAGTATCGACTTGAGCCTGGAACCCGGAAGCCGCAGCCTGATCACCAGCGTGGCGGCTCAGAAGGTGTATGGATCCGTCGGCCGCAGCTACCTGAATCCCGATGGAGCCTGGGCACGGCAGGACGTGACCTGCACCATGACCGACAGCACCGATCTGGAGTGGCTACCTCAGGAAATGGTGCTGTACGCCGATGCACTGCTTCACCAATCACTGAGCGTGTGCCTGCCAGAGAACGCCTCGTTTCTCAGTGCGGAGATCGTGCGGCTGGGCAGGACCGCTGCAGGGGAGCAACTGAATCAGGGATGCTGGCGCTCCTGCGTTGAGATTCAGCGCCATGGAGCCGATGCACCACGCTGGGAACTGGTGGATCGGCTGGAACTCGGCGGATCCAGCCTGACGGACTCCCACGGGCTGGCCGGTGCCCCGGTGTTCGGGTCCCTGGCATGGGCCGCCCCGCTCAGCCTGCAACCGGCGCAGATCCAAGACCTGCTGGACGGAGCACGGGCTGATCGCGAAGGACTGGAGGGGACGATGCGCTGCAGCGCACTGGATCAAGGGCTCGTTGCCCGCTACATCGGTCACTCAAGCCGGGATGCCCGCTTCTGGTTCAGCCGCATCTGGGCCCGGACGCGGGAGTTACGGGGGCTCACCCTTCCCCGCATCCCGCGGGTCTGGCCCTTGCAGGAACAGCCATTGCAGAGCCTGATGTTCAAAGAGAACACTACTGAGGCCGCTGCGGAGACACACTGAACCTGTCTGAGTCTTCCCATGCATCTCAGTCCTCAGGAAAAGGACAAGCTCCTGATCGTGACCGCGGCACTCCTTGCGGAGCGACGCTTGAACCGCGGTCTGAAGCTCAACCACCCCGAGGCGGTGGCCTGGCTCAGTTTTCTGGTGCTGGAAGGCGCCCGTGACGGCAAGAGCGTGGCGGAGCTAATGCAGGAAGGCACCACCTGGCTGCGTCAGGACCAGGTGATGGAGGGCGTGCCTGAGCTTGTCCATGA
>MDSZ01041143.1_pt1 | contig 17168 bp, 19 predicted proteins | sample 811201 | NCBI WGS metagenome assembly MDSZ01 (sample SAMN05326647, study PRJNA326480) | marine metagenome | isolation source: seawater | place: Indian Ocean: North | collected 2010
CTTTTTTTTATGCAATTTATTATATATTTTTTGAGTTTCAAAAAATCTTTTGGAAAGTAGAGTTTTTATTTTCATTATCATCCTTATAATTGTTGAACTATTTTTTTATTAATTGATTCTTTATTACTTTTTTGAATAATTTGTTCTTTTTGATTTTCAAAAAAATATAACGAATTTTCAAGAATGTCATATATTTCTATTCTTTTATTTATTTTTACTTTTATGCTATAATATTTACTAAATAGGTTTTTAAATGTCATAAATTATTCCTGAAATTTTAAAGTATTATACAATAAATAAAAAAAAATTCAATAAAAATATTGATTAATAAAAATTATTGAGTTATAATACAATCAAGATATAAAAAAGGAATAAATAATATGTTTAACAACATTGCTATAATAATAAGAAGAATACATCGAAGGTAAGCCCAACGATGTATTGGGTGTTGCCTAAAAGAAAGCAACCCCAAGTTAAACATAAAAAATAACTCTTGGTGTTGCAACCAAGAGTTTTTTTTTGCTCTAAATAAAATAAAAAACAAAAAAAGTATTCTATAATTAGGAAGGGATAGTTGCAACCATAATTAATGTAAGTTATTGTTTTAATTAAAAAAAATATAAAAAAAGTATTGACATTGACTAAAAATATAGATATACTTTAAGACATAAGATAACAAAGCGACCATAGCTCAATTGGTTAGAGCAACCGACTCATAATCGGTAGGTTGTAGGTTCAAGTCCTACTGGTCGCACCAAATTATATTGGATCTATAGTTAAACAGGATATAACACTAGCCTTCTAAGCTTGTATTCGAGGTTCGAGTCCTCGTGGATCTGCCAAATTTTAATTGCTCCGTTAGCTCAGTTGGTTAGAGCATGCGACTCATAATCGTTGTGTCCTTGGTTCGAGTCCAAGACGGAGCACCAAATAAAATGGGTGCGTAGCTCAGTTGGATAGAGCAGTAGCCTTCTAAGCTATTGGTCGTAGGTTCGAATCCTACCGTACCCGCCATTTTATGCTCCTTTAGCTCAATTGGTTAGAGCGCCCGACTCATAATCGGTAGGTTTCAGGTTCGAGTCCTGAAAGGAGCACCATTTTATGCTGGCATAGCTCAACTGGAAGAGCATAGACCTTCTAAGTCTAGGGTTGTAGGTTCGAGTCCTACTGTCAGTGCCATTTATTTTTCTAATGATTTATACCACTTTCTCAAAATAAAAATAAATTCACCAGAAGTGATATTTCTAGCATAAACTACTTTTTTATCTATTAAAGATTTTATTAATTTTTCATTATATTCAACATCTTCAATATACAAACCTTTTTCTTCAAAAAGTTTAACCAAGTCTTTTGGAAAGTTTTTTGCTATGATATAAGCATTTTCCTTGTAAAATCCTTCTATTTCCGTATTTTTAAATATAGAAAACCTATTTTTGTATTTAAAGTATTCTCCACCTTGGCAAGCTCCATAGGTTTTATAACCTAATTCGTTTAATTTTTTTATATATGTTATTAAAGCTAAATCAACTTTAACAAAACCAGCATGTTTAATATAAATGTATTCTGATTTATGAGCATAGCAATTTTTAAATATTAAAGATATAGGTTTTAATACAAAAAATAAAACATATTCAATTAAAAATAAAAAGAGATGTTTAATGAAGGTCATAATTTTTTCCTTATAATAAATTTAAAATAACATGATAATTGATTAAGGCAATATTAAAAATTCTTGTATTTTTTTAATACTATGATATAATAGCTTCATAAAATATATTAGAGGATATAAATATGATAAAGTCTTTATTCAATTATGAATTTGATTCAAAAAATGAAATTATAAAAAGTATAGCGAAGATGCTTTTTGTTGTTTTTGCTTTCTATATGTTAGTAGTGGCTAATATATTAATGTTTATTTGGTCAGATGAACCTGATACATTTAATGTGCAACAAATTACAACTGAGTTTAATGAAAAACACGGTTTAGAAACTGTTGCTGGATCTCATACTATGGCAACAACTATCCATATGAGTGATGTTCTATTAAATAAAACAGGTGGATATCTAAGTAATGATGTTATTTACCCAAGTGTTTTCATGGATAACATCCCACGTTGGGAATTTGGTGTTGTTGAAATTCAACGTGTAATGGCACTATCATTAAGAAAAGATTTAAGTCGCTCACAATCTCAAAGTCAAGAAAACAAAGACTTAATTAATGCTCAAACAGCATATAATAATGATCATGCAAAGTGGATGTTGCCAAGTGCTGAATCTAAATATAATGAGTCTATGAATTCTATGATTGCATTTACAAAAGACATGGCAGATCCTTCAAAAAGTGAAGCTCAATTTTATACAAGGGCTGATAATTTACGTGATCTTCTTGAAGAATTAAGTAAAAAGTTAGGTTCTTTATCACAAGGTCTTAGTGAAGCTTCACCAAATGTAAGAGTAAATACAGATCTTGCAAATGATGCAACAGCAGAACAATCAACAGCAACAAGTAAATACGTTCCTGTAAAAACTAAATGGAATAAAATTGATGATGTATTCTATGAAGCAAGAGGACAATCGTGGGCAATGCTTCATATTTTAAAAGCTGTTAAATATGATTTTGATTCTGTATTAAAGAAGAAAAATGCTCATGCAAGTTTAGATCAAATTATTAAAGAATTAGAAGATACACAACAACCAGTAGGTTCTTTAATAATCCTAAACGGTGAAGGATTTGGTCACATACCTAATCATTCATTTATTATGGCAAACTATATTTCACGAGCAAATGCTGCAATTATTGATTTAATTGACTTGCTAAATCGTGGTTAATATATTACAATAGTATTAAATAATATATGATATGACTCCAATAAAGTATATTGGAGTCTATTTTTTTAGGAGATAATATATGAAAGAATATTACCAAATAAAACAAATAAATGAATCTGATTATAATAATATTTATGTTGTAGGTGATATACATGGTATGTTTCATATATTAGAAAAAAAATTAAAGAAAATAGGTTTTAATAAGGATACTGATTTATTAGTAGCAACAGGTGATTTAGTTGACCGTGGTAAAACAAGTATAGAAGCTATAGATTATCTACAAGAAAAATGGTTTACATCTGTATTTGGTAATCATGACTATAAATTTATGAATCTTCCAAATAAAGGTTACTCTGATTTATTTCCACCAGAAGAATATTTTGATAAACAATTAAAACCAAAAGATGTTAGGTTGTTCAAAGAAATATTTAGTAAATATTTAGCTGCTGCCATTCAAATAAATTTAAATAATGGTGAAAAACTAGGTGTTGTTCATGCTGGTATAAGTATTCATGATTCATGGGAATTGTTTACTAAAAAACTGTCATTAGGTGATTACTACACTATTGAAAAAGCAATTTGGGATAGACCAGTAGCAAAATTAAGAATGCTAAAAGAAAGAATTGATAATAATGATATTACTGAAAAACAGTTTTATGATTTTATAGAAAGAAATAGAATTAATAAAAATTTTCCTGAATTAAATGATAAATCTTATGTGTTTTTTGAAGAAATATTTAAATTTTATGAAGGTAAAGTAGGAATTCCAGATCTGAAAGCATTAATTACAGGTCATAACATAGTCTCTACACAAGGAAAAATATTATCAATAGCGAACCGTTACTTCATAGATACAGGTGCATTTTTAAAAGAACCTTTTTATAATAAAAAAGGTGAAGTTGTTAAACCTTTAAAAGATAATAAATATAAATTAAGTATATTAAACATAAAAGAGTTTTAAAAAAATATATTATATAATTGTTTTTTTATTTTTTTTTATTTGCAAAAAATATTTTTAATAATATATTGAAAAAGGGAGCAATAAAAAAACGGGAGACAATATGTTTGCTGAAATAGTAAATAAAATAAAAGAAGCATTAAAAATAGAACAACCATTTTTATTAACAATAACAAAAGAACAAGTAATTAATTCTATTAAAAATGTACTATTAAAAGAAATAATTCAATTAACAAAAATGAACACAGAAGTACAAGAAAATAATGAAAACTACAAACTAAATTTATCTCAGTTTTATTTAATTCATTATTCAAGCAAAAAAAATGATGTAAATATGGATATGTTAAAGATGTATCTTGAAATAAATAACATTGTAAAAAATATTGAGAATAAAGATATATCAAACAAAGAGATAATAAAAAAAGTTATAGATAATATTGATATGGAAGAACTAAATAAAGATAGAATTGAAAAATTTATGTATGAATTTGAACAAATAGTACAAGTATTTAGTTTAGATGAAAGTAAAAAGTTAGATTTATTAGATAACCACAAGAAGTCAGTTTTTAATCAATATGTAGATACATTTATAAAAAATAATGGAAAAATAGAGAAGTATTTAAAAACCTAGAAGTTTTTAAATACTTCTTGCATCTCTTCTTCTAATTTAAAATCACCTAATTTAACATATTCTCTATTTCCATTTTCAGCAATTAGAATAATTTCTTTAAACTTGGTTCTTAAAGAAGTTCTTGGTAATTTATACCTCTTATTACTATAAAAAACCGTGCTATTTTCATCTAAATTTTCAAAATTAAAACCAGAAATTTGTTTAAAATTATTTAATATTAATTTACCTACTTCTGTATTATATTTGATTCCTATAATATTAATATCACAATTTAATTCTAATGACTTTTTTAATATATCTAAATGTTCTTCTACACTTGAAAATTTATCAAACCATAATGTTATTTTAGCTGCTTCATTCATATTAATTTCCTACCGAATTTAGATGATTATAATTATTTTTATTAAAAATTGCAAGAAAATACTTATTACTAAAAGAAACAAGCATTATAAAAGATAAAATATAATGAATTAATAATCCAAAGAATAATCCTATTTCTTGATAATAATAATTACCTAAAAATAAACAAATAGGAAGTAAAACAACCCCTTTTATAAAATTAATATAAAAAACAAAATTATGTTTATCCATAACAGTTAAATAAGAACTGTATATAGAATATATACATTGAATAATTAAAGCTCCTGATAAAATTCTAATAAATAAAACAGCAGTATTAAGGGATTCACCTTCAAGTTTAAATAACATACCTAAATCTTCAACAAAGATATTTAATAATGTAACAAAAATAAAAAATAATCCACTTATTAACTTAAAAGAATATAATAATGCTTCATTCTTTCTTTTTAAATTATTTACATTTTGTCCTGAAAACATAATTATACTTGTTCCAATAGCAAAAGCAAAAATAATAATAAACTTTTCAAGTCTAAAAGCCACCCCATATCCAGCCATAAATTCAGTTGAATATTGATTAATAAATAAAACAGTAATTAATGTTGTTAATGGAGTAACAAGTTGATTCATAGTTATAGCAGGTAATAATTTTATGTATTTACTAATATCAAGCTTTTTAGCTTTAAATGTATAATTGTATTTAATATAAACAATATAGTATATATAAATAAAAGAAAAAACCCAAGAAAACATCGTTGCAATAGCTGCCCCTTCTGTTCCCAAATTAAAATAAAAAATAAAAATAGGATCTAAAATAATATTAAAAAAAGCAGAAATAAACATGGTATGTCCTGCATATTTAGAATTTCCTTTTCCTCGTAAAAAATTAACCATCAACATAGAAGCAAAACATAAAGGCATTCCAATATAGTGCCACTTTGAATACCATATTGCTTTTTCTCTTAATTCTAGTGATACTCCTGATAAGTCTAATAACGTGGGTATTGAAAAATATAAAATAATCATTGTTATCAAACAAATAGAAAACATTATTTTATTAATATAATTAGAATAATAAATAAGATTATTTTTATTTTTTTTATACATTTTTGAAAGAAATATAACTTTTGCACCTGCAATACCAGAAAATAATGTAAGTATTATAAAAACAAATGGATTAGCAAAAACAGAAGCAGCTAAATCTACTTCACTTTTTAAACTTAGAAAAAATGTATCCACTAAACCTAGTAGATATATAGAAAATAAACCTACGAAATTTCCGTAGGTTAGTTGTCGAATAGTTAATGGAATTTTTGTTTCTGTAAGATCTCGCATTTATTGTTATTATCCTAAATTAATATATTCATTATAACCAAAAAAAGACTTAAAATCAAAAACAAATTGACTTTTTTTAAAAATAATTTAAAGTTACTTAAAATTTAGGAGTAATCAATGAAAATAATATTAACTTTAATTATTTTATTTATATCAATGTGCGCCAATTCAACAGAAATGACTGTTGATATAAAAAAAACATTCGAAGAAAAAGTATTAAGAAAATTAACAAATGATAATCAACATGTTTGTGTATTAGGAATTGTTAATTTAAAAACAAGATTATTACATGTAGAAGGAAGATATTCTTCTGATTATAGTTATGTTAATTTATATAATCCAGAAACTAGTCAACTTTTTAAATGCAAAGATTATTATAATGTTGATAAAAATTTAGAAATAAAAAGACTTCAAACATTACCTAATAAAAATCAACACGTTTGTCATTTAAATCATATATATAGTAGATCAATAAATAACTCAATCGGTTTATTTAATGAAAAAAAATCTTATATATATAACAATGTTTATGATATTCGAAATGAAAAACCATTAAAATGTGAAAATTATAAAGAATATATTCTATATTTAACAGAAATTCAACATAAATTATAAAATATGGTCGGTGCAGCAGGAATCGAACCTGCAACCTACTGGTTAAAAGCCAGTTGCTCTACCTAATTGAGCTATACACCGTTGGTAGGTTCACTGAGACTCGAACTCAGATTGACCGATTAAAAGTCGGCTGTTCTAACCAATTGAACTATGAACCTTTTCTATAAATTTGGTGAAAGCGGTGGGAATCGAACCCACAACCTACGGATTAAAAGTCCGTTGCTCTGCCTAATTGAGCTACACTTCCTAAATTTGGTAGGTTCACAGGGACTCGAACCCTGAACGAACGGTTAAAAGCCGCATGTTTTACCAATTAAACTATGAACCTATTTAATTTGGTGGGGATGCTGAGATTTGAACTCAGAACCTGCCGATTAAAAGTCGGATGCTCTATCCAATTGAGCTACATCCCCAAATATGGTCGGTGCAGTAGGACTCGAACCTACAACCTACTGGTTAAAAGCCAGTTGCTCTACCAATTGAGCTATACACCGTTGGTGGAAGCGGTGGGAATCGAACCCACAACCTACGGATTAAAAGTCCGTTGCTCTGCCAATTGAGCTACACTTCCATAAATTTTGGTGGGTTCACAAGGACTCGAACCTTGAATGACCGATTAAAAGTCGGCTGTTTTACCATTAAACTATGAACCCTTTTTATAAATCTGGTGGATGCAGCAGGAATCGAACCTGCAACCTACTGGTTAAAAGCCAGTTGCTCTACCTAATTGAGCTATACATCCAAAAAAAAACCCGAAAGTAATGTGAATACCTTCGGGTTATATAAATAACGTGCAGAAGGCTTCCTACGGCTTTCTGCAACAAAAGTTACACTTAGCCGTATAAAAGTTTTTTAGATTTCTTTAATTTTAATAATGTAAACATAATAATTCTCCAATAAATAATATAAATCTGGTGGATGTGGGAGGATTCGAACCTCCGACAAGTGAGAATAATAGTCACTCGCTCTACCACTGAGCTACACATCCAAAATTTGGCGGGAACAGTAGGACTTGAACCTACAACCTAGCGGTTAACAGCCGCTTGCTCTACCAGTTGAGCTATGAACCCTCATTTTTATAGCAGTTTAGTTAAAATGCGAAATCGAGCTATGCAAACAACACTAATCTGGCTGATGTGGCAAGGTTCGAACTTGCATATATGCCTTAAAATATCGACTTTTGCGGTTTTCGGCACTGTTTTTCAACTCTAATCGTTACACTTCAATACACTTAATAGTTTTATTATCTTAAATTTCTATACATTGCCTTTTTCAAAGCGCTACTTTGAAATATGAGATAAACCCGCTAAGTCGATGTTACAATATATATACTTTTTAAGTTTTATTCTACGTTCTCTTAAAGCTTTACCTTTCGAATTAAACTACACATCAATAAAACTGGCGGATGTAGAAGGATTTGAACCTCCGACCAAGTGATTAACAGTCACCCGCTCTACCACTGAGCTATACATCCAAAATTTGGCGATTTGGGTAGGACTCGAACCTACAACCTGTTGGTTAACAGCCAACTGCTCTACCATTGAGCTACCAAACCATATTTTAAATTTGGAGGACAGGGAGGGATTCGAACCCTCGACAACCTGATTAACAGTCAGGCGCTCTAACCAACTGAGCTACCTATCCAAAAAAAAACCGAAAACTTAATTTAAGTCTTCGGCTCTTATAAAACTCAAAGACTACACTTTATAGCGTAGCCTTTTAAATATTAAATCAGCTACGCGAATATATTTTTATTTATCTTATTTTTTAATTTACTATTTTTCATTTTTAATCCGCCTTTTGTTTGTTTCTTTATCTTATGTTTTACATTATGTCATAGTTATTTTTAATTGTCAACACTTTTTTTTAATTTTTTTCAATTAAATCAATCACTTAAATTAAAAATGATCGATACCCTACGTTATATTTACGCATAAAAAAAACCCCTTGAAAATATCTTCCAAGGGGTTACAATATCTTGGAAGACTTAGCTTCCAAAATTGTTATTTACTTTTTTAAAAACAATAGGAAGCCGTGGCAATATTTTTATTACCATTTTTCTTATTATTTTTATTAAAAGTAGTTGAGAACATATAAATATACCTTTTGTTAATTTTAGTTTATTTCAACATTATATAGAACTTAAAAACAAAAGTCAATAAAAATAAAACAAAAAATATTGAAAATAATATAATTTATGATAATTTTGTTGTAAACTATGGAATAAAAATATGAAAAAAATATATATTATGATTACTCTTTTATTATTAACGGTATTTAATTTACAAGCCGAAAGAGTTATTGTAAAAGTAAAAAATGAATTTAATAGTTGTCAAGATATAAAGTCAAATGGATTTTCGACAGGTAATGGAAATTATGAAATAAATTTTTTAGGTGAATTAAGAACAGTATACTGCAACATGGAATCTTCAGAAGAAGGAATAACTCAAATTCCATTTGAAATTTCACTTTTAGATTATGAAGAAATAGAAATATATTCACCTTTAATATTTGATCATAGCAATGCTGTTAATAACGTTTATAATAATCAACCTTTAACATTAGAAGAAAAAAATCAATTACAATATTTAATAGATAATAACTTAACTGAATGGATAAGATATACTGTAAAAGCATATAGAAATGGTAATTATTCAGATGTTCAGAATGGTGATCTAATCTTAGAATCCTTTAGAACTAGTTATTTTTCAAGAGATATAAGAATACCATTACCAGAAGGAATTCAAAATATAAATAATAACTCCCCAATATTAATTTATGCCGAATTATATTCTTGGGCTGGTGATAGTGATGGATCGAGAATGTATTTTCAACAAAGAGATATTAATGATGATCCAATAGATGGAACAATATATGATTCAGGTACAGGAAACTGGAGTAGTACCAGAACATACAGGCAATTTGAATCTACATTAGAAAATGAAACAACACAGCTTAGATTCTTTGGTTCTTGTACAAGAAGAAGCGGTAGTATTTGTAGTGCTTCAGTTTTAGATTATACTTTTGTTTTATATCCTAAACTTCCCAAAATAGATGAACTAGTAACAATAGTATTTAAAGAATAAAGAAAAGCCATTACAAATGTAATGGCTTTTTTTTTTTAGAAAAATAATTCTTCTTCTTCCTCAAGTAAAGAATCAATATTATCAAATTCAGATTCTTCAAAATTATCAATAGATAACATTTTGTAATCCTCATCAATTAAATCTTCCATTAATTCAAAATCTTCTACATCTTCTTCTAAATAAAATGATAAATCTTTTGGTTTATTCAAATCAAATTCTTCTGCTAAATCTGTTAGTTCTTGGTGTATATCTTTTAATTCAATAGTCATAGTTAGTTCTCCATTTTTTCCTTTAAAGCGAAGCGATTATAGCAAGTAAAGCACAAAAAAGCAACAAAAATTGTACAAAAAATATAAAAAAATAATAATTGAAAAAAAATATAGATAATATATACTTAGCTTATACCTAAGAAGGAAAACATATGTCAGAAATTAAAGATGATTTTGATATAAATAGAATATATCAAATTATTCCCAAAAATATACTAAAAGAAATTTTAATGGAATATCCACTTGATTTAAAAAATAGTTTTGATGGTATTAATCATATAGCTAGGGTGGTTGAAAATGGTATATTATTAAGTGAAATTAATAGAACAAATCTAAATGTGATTATTGTATTTTCTTTTTTTCATAGTATAAAAAGAAAAAATAATGAGGAAGATGTAGGATTTAGTGAACGTTCCGCTAATTTTCTAAAATATTATGAAGATAAAATAAATTTAAGTGAATCAGAATTTGAAATAGCTTATATAGCTTGTAGAGATCAAGAATTAGAAATAGATCCTGAAAATGCTATTATAGCAGATTGTTGGGATGCTGAAAGATTAGATAGTATGAGAAGGGGAATATACCCTAATTCAGAAAAATTAAACAGTTTTGCAGCCAAAAACACAGGTACTATTACTTGGGCAATGAAACGTGGCTTAAATGACTATAAACCAGAATGGGTGGATATAATATTACAAGAACTAGGAGTTTGATATGAAAACAGTATATATAGTTACTTTATTAGCTAAAAAAGATAAAATATATAACAAAAAAGGGTTGATTACTAATTTAAAAGGTGAAGCTATCTTTAAAAGAAGTAAACTCATTGTAGGTGTATTTGAAACACAAAAAGAAGCCGAAAATGTTGTATTATCAAATTCAGGTGATATAGCAGAAGATGGTTACTATCCTTATGCTGTAATTGAAGAAGTTGGTACTGGTTTATATGGTTTATCAGGTGATCAAAATGATGTCAGAAAAAGAATGGAAAATATAAAATGGTATCGCTGGCATAAAAATGAAAAACAATATAATAAAATACCAAAATGTCCTGAAGATTTAGAAGGATTAGTATCTTTTTATAGATAATAAAAAAATAAAAAACCAAATCAACTGATTTGGTTTTTTCATAAGTTTTTTTAATTTATTGAAGAATAAGTTTCTTTTACTTTATTAATCATTTCTTTATCTCTAACAAAACTAAATGCAATTAATCCAGTATTATTATTTTTATTAAATGTATAACTTACAATAACATGTTCCCCAAAAATAGTAAAAGGATTTACTTCATTTTTGTTATTGAATACTTTATCGATGCTTTCCATTTTTAAATCTGTTTTAAATCCTAAATTTTTAATATCTATATGATCTAAAAATACCTGTAAAAAGGGTTCTAATAAATTTAATGAATTATAAAAACCATTTAAATAAACTCGCATAATTTCCATATCATCTGTATTTTGTAACTTTAAAGGTAAATTGTTTTTTTGAATTATATTTAAAAAATAAGTTTCAATTGACTCTTTCAAAGGTTTAATATTACTATTATCAGTCGTATTAAAATAAAATAAGATATTTTCTGTATTACCTTCATTACTGGTTGTTATCATTGTTCTTGTGAAATTATAAGGTGATTGATAAATTACACTTAAAGGATCATTAATAGAGCCATCTTCTGATTTATTTTTTTCAAAAGATATATAGTAATCACTGACATCACTATCATCTAAATAATTTGATTTATATAATAAAATGGGGATTGAAGTACTACTATATAAAAAAGAATTTTTTGGTATTTTACCATTTAAAAAGTAAGCTTGTTCTCCTAAATTGATAATATTTTCATAAGAAAAATTTTGTTCTTTTATAGTATAGTTACTTTTTAAATAAGTCATTTTTGAAAAGGTAGCAGGACTGTAACATGCTATACCTTCTTTAAAATCTTTTTCAAAATTCTGAGTATCTAATAATACTGATTCTTCTTTTAAAAAATCTAAATTATAATTGATTTTATCTTCTTCTAAGCATTCAAAAGTAAACTCTTTTGCAAATGTTGTTGTTGATAAAACTGATAATATAGAAAAAATGCCTATTTTTTTAAGTAAATTCACTGTTTAATTCTCCAATATTTATTAATATATTAAACAGTAAAATTTTTAAAAATCAATAGAGAGTAAAATTAAGAAAATTTTCTCTTCTTTTTATTTTGATTAAATAATTGATTGGACTTATATAATGTTTGAAAAACATCATCATTTGCATTATTAATTCCAATAAAAGATTTAAATTTAGAAATTCCATTTTTTATATGATTAATAACTTTATTCATATATTTATCATGTTTAAAATTCTTTTCAGCATAAAAACATATTTTTTCTTCTGTTAATTTTCTTCTATCTTTTATTTTATCATAATCAAGTTCAGGATATAATTTCATAATTTCTTTGTAGTCGTTTTTTTTATATTTGTTTGAAACTTTATCTAAAAATTTATCTTTGTTTTTACCTAATACTAAATCTAAACCTAAATGTCCTATTACTTCATGAGAAATGATATTAGATAACTCTTCTTCTGTTTGAACTTTATCAATATTAATACTAACAGTCTTTTTTTCTCTATTATATAAAGCATCAATATTTTTATCTTGAAATTTAGAAGAGGTGTAAAGTTCAAAACTTACAACACTACCATAAGTATTATTATATTCTTGTAATTTGTTTAAAATATTATTATATGAATCTTTATCAGAATTAATTCTTTGTGAAACACTTTTACGAGCAGCTATATCAGGATTTGATAAAGAGTATTCTCCATTATTCCCTAATGCTGACTTTATATTTTTGTTATTAAATACAATATAGTGTTTAGTTCCATAACCTATTGTATTAAATCTCCATTGATTGTTTTCTTCTTCTGCATCTAATACAACTCCATCAAAATGTTCTTTTAACGCTCTATTAAAGCAATTAACTAAATCAGGTTCATTTTCATGCTGTCTAAATGCTTTAAATAATTTATATAATGTTGTATCTCTATAACCTTCTTCAAGACACTTCATTTCAAAATTTTGAAATGTCTCTTCTACTGCTCTATATTCCCAATCATCTTCTGTTTCATTTAATATTGAATTTTTTATTTCTTTATATAAATTTTCATCCTTTTCATTTTCTTCTTCTGCATTTACATCGAAAATAACAACATGTTCAAATTCCATTTCTTCTGTTTCTTCATTATATTCACCAAGATCATTATCATTAAAAGCTGTACTTATTTTTTCAATTATTTCTTCTTCTTCAAATTCAAAATTAACATCAATATAATCTTTAATACAGTAATATAACTCTTCACCAACATCTTCACAATAACTACTTACATATAAAGAAACTTCTCTTTTAATTTCTTCTTCAATATCTTCTATACTATCGTCAACATGTTTTGATAATTCAACAGATAATTCATGTATCATATCCATTACATTCTGATGTTCTGTATCATACTGATATATAAAATCTTGTAATTGTTCGTCTACTATGCTAATTTTTGTTGCACTTGAATCAACAGTGAGATATACAGGATTTTCCATTTTAACAAAAACTGGTTTAACCCAACCGTTATTTTTTATATATCTATTAACTGATAAAGACCTAAATAATGCATCAGTATCAATAGTATTATCTTCAGAAATTAATGTTTTATCAAAATTATAACCATTAAAAACATCAGGATTATCTTCTAAAACAGATAAATCTATTTTTTTGCTATCTTCATCTTCTAAAATATAATCCGAAATTTCATCATAATCAAAAAAACTACAATCTTCTTCATTTTCAAAAGCTCTATCCATTTCTTCTTTATCTTGTGAAATTCTATTTCTTAAATCACCAGCAATATAATCTTCACCAGAAATATAAGGTTTATTTTCTTTTAACGCAGTAGCATAATTAGCATTGACATCATCAATGGAAGTTGACGTATAAAAACCTTTACCACACCACCAAGCCTCTTTTGAGTATTCTAAATCAATAATATTAAAATCATCATTAGTACTACCATGAAAGGCAATTATAGGATAACCATCTTCATCTCTTAATTTATTAGTTTCATTCCATTTTAAAAAATTTTCGTTTTCTGTAACTTCTAATTGCTTTTTATTTATAAAATCTTCTATACTCATGATATTTTTTTTCTTCTTTGTTATTATAATTTTATTTTATCATATCTTTTATATTTACTTACACTTTAAAGACTTTTTTTCTTTAGGACATAATTTCTTTAATTCTGAATGTTTTTCATTGAATATAGGTTTGTATTTTTCATGAATTTTATTCCACATTTCATTCTTATCTTCATGATTTAATTTTTGATAATCATTTTCTATTTCTTTGTAAAGATCATTCATAGAAGAAAAATCAATATTCCCTTTTTCTAGTAACTGTTTTCCAAAATCTAATATTCTAATACTATGCCATAAAGATTTTAATGAAACCATATAATCATAATCATCATTTAAAATTATTTTTTTCTTTGCTTTAACATAACTATTTGAAGTTTTTTGTGAAAATTGTGTTCTCATAAAACTCGGATTTAAAGTGCTTTTTCTTAAACAAAACATTTCACTTTTAAATTCAGGTTTGGCATAATAATTATAAACAGAATCAGGTGTAAACAATAATTCAAGTGCTCTTACATGGTTTTGCTTACATTGCTCTAAAAAAGTTTTTTTATCAACAACGGTAATATCTATATCACTTCTATTATGAATAGTTTTTTCAGAAAAAGGTGAATCAACAATAACCATAAAATCATAATCTTCACTCTGTTTATTTTTATAAACCTGAGAACCATAAGGAATTATGGCTAATATTTCATTTTTTGTATAGTTGTTAATGTTTTGCTTTATATTATTGATCACATATTTCTCCTATCTTAATACATATTATACAAAATTTTAATAAATAAATCAACTATTTTTTTATAATTATATTTTTATATAAAAATCATATTTTAAAAGGTTCTTTATTGAAAAAAATATAATATAATATAAAAATTTGACTTATATTAATTATATGATAATAAAATATAGTTAATTATAATAATATAGGGAATAAAATGGTTAATTTAATGGATTACTTTAATTCAAATGGAATGAGTATTTTAAATAGTAATGTTTTTGGTTTATATCTACCATTGTTAATAACATTAGTATTATTGTTTAAAGCAAGAAAAGAATTATTAAAAAAAGAAAATATAATTTTATTAATAATAGGTGCTATTGGAAGTTATATTTTTAGTTATGATCAAGCAATAAATCAAGTTATATATATAAATGGTGAACAAGTAAGTTTCACATATCACCAATTTCATAATGTAAATGTTTTTGGTATTTTATATTTATTATATTTCACTTTACCATTTGAAAAGATAATGAATTTTAATTTTTCTATATTATGGTCATATTCATTTTTAACAATATGGTTGTCAGATGGTCTTTATGCTTATACAGAATTTAATCAAAATTGGTTTTCATATTCTATTGGTGGTGGCGGAATATTAGATGGTTTGCTATTAACTCCATTAATAACTGTTATTGGTGGTGGTTTAGTAAAATTTGCATACAATAAAAAAATAAAAAAAGAAAATTCAAAGTTAAATTAATTATATTATTATATAAATTAAAGCTTAAAATAAAAAAAATCCCGCATAACGGGATTTCTTTTTTTATTCAAATTAATTATAAATTTGCAAACTCACTGTATACTTCTTTTACTTTGATTTCGCATTGTTTATAATCACTTTGAAAAGGTAGAGTGTTAGAAATTACTTCTGCACAATTTTCTAAAAAAATATTATGACTCGCATATACTTCCTTAAAATCTTGACTTTGCATTTCCTTAATGTAAGTAATCAATTGAATACGATTATTATCACCTTCAATAGATCCAAATCCATCTGATTCACCAGCAATAATATTGGTGAAACTTACTAATGACATTATAATTAGAACACTTGATAACATTGCTTTAATCATTACATTCATAATAGTTTACTCCTTCCTTTAAAGCCCTTATAGTATAACAAAAAGAGGGGTTTGAGTCAATCTTTTTTTTAAAAAAAAGACAAGTTTTTTCTATATTATAATATAGTTTTTTAGTATACAAATGCATACCTTAAATCTATATAATAATATAATTTAAATTAAATATATTGAATAAATAAATTAATAATTTTATTTTAAGAATACAAAAATAAAAAAAATATGATAAAATTAATATTTTAAGGTAAAGGGATAGTAAATATGTTAACAGGAAGATTTAAAGAATTTTATAATGAAGAAAGAAAAAAAGAATATTTTATTGAATTAGAAAAATTTATTGAAAAAGAAGATAAAGAAAAAACTATTTACCCTAAAAAGAAAGATAGGTTTAAAGCATTAGAAAAAACAAGTTTTGAAAATGTAAAAGTTGTTATATTAGGTCAAGATCCATATCATGGAGAAGGTCAAGCGCAAGGTTTTAGTTTTTCAGTTCCTAATGATCAAAAAATTCCTCCTTCGTTAAGAAATATTTATAAAGAAATAGAAAGTGATTTGAATGTAAAATTAAATTACGATAAAAAAGATTTAACAAATTGGACAGAGCAAGGAGTTTTGTTATTAAATAGTGTCTTAACAGTTGAACAAAAGAATCCAGCTTCTCATGCAAAAAAAGGATGGGAAATTTTCACTGATAGTATAATAAAATTAATTTCGGAAGAAAAAGAAAATGTTGTTTTTATATTATGGGGAAAATATTCTGAAAATAAAGAGGTTTTGATAAATAAAAGTAAACATAAAATAATTAAAAGTGCTCATCCTTCCCCATTTTCAGCAAGAAGAGGATTTTTTGATTCAAAATGTTTTTCTAGAACTAATGATTTTTTAAAAAAGAATAATATAAAAGAAATAAAATGGGATAATATTTAATCATATTTATACCTATTAATCCCTCTTTTTATACCTTTTTTATTACCAAAAAACATTTCAAATTGGAGAGTTAACCTATAATCAGGTTCATAATTGTATCTATTTTCAAAAGAAACTTCTGGAATCA